>ERZ779681.783-NODE-783-length-10464-cov-1.63176_pt1 | contig 10464 bp, 8 predicted proteins | sample MGYA00511905_ERZ779681 | MGnify/ENA primary metagenome ERZ779681 (study PRJEB29588, sample SAMEA2144578) | human gut metagenome | biome: human gut; feature: human-associated habitat; material: faeces | place: Denmark | collected 2008/2010 ... | reverse complement strand
TTCGTCAACGGTCGTATTATAACCATCCTTGATCATACCGCCCTCTTTGATCAGAATCGGTGGTTCTTCAATGATCGCAGCATCAATTGCAGCGTATAGATCCTCTAATTCATCTAATTCTGATTCGTATTGTGCAAGTAACCCGGTCGGGAATTCTCTTAGAATACTCTTTACATGTGGCAGGATTCCGATGGAATTCTTGAATGCGATCAGATCTCTTGGATTAGCGGATTTCAGGGTGATGCGTGTCATCAGACGTTCTAAATCATAGACGGCACTTAAATATTCCCGGAGTTCATCCCGCGTGATCATGGAATCATTAAATGCTTCCACGGCGTCTAATCGTTCTTCAATCCGATCTTTTCGGATACATGGCTGCTCCACCATGGCACGCAGGGTTCTTGCACCCATAGCGGTTTTCGTCTTGTCCAATACCCAAAGCAATGAGCCACGTTTGTTCTTGTCACGCATGGTTTCGCACAATTCCAGATTCCTTCTTGAAGCACTATCCAAGACAACATAGTCTTCCACATGATATGTACTGATATGGTTGATATGGTCTACACAGCCCTTCTGGGTATCTTTTAGATAATATATGAGACATCCGACCGAACATGCGGCATCCGACAGATCTTTGAGTCCCAAACCTTCCAGATTCATCACATGGAACTGTTCTTTGATCAGACGTTCATCCATCTCTGTTTCGTAGTACCAGTCTTCCATCACACTGACCATCGTATGTTCTTTGTCGTGCAACTGGTCAAGACGAGCCATATATTCTCCGTCTTCTTCCTCTGTAATTGTCTCGTTGATCAGAATCTCAACCGGTGCAAATTTGGCAATCTCGTCCATAACTTTTGAAAAGCGATCCACTTCTGTCGTATAGAAATCACCAGTTGTGATATCGACAAATGAGATTCCGTAATGTTCCCCGCGATATATGCTCATCAGATAATTATTCTTCGTCTCGTTTAGACTGTTGGCACTCATATTCGTGCCCGGTGTTACAATCTGAATAACTTCACGCTTTACAATTCCTTTGGCAGTCTTTGGATCTTCTACCTGCTCGCAGATGGCAACCTTGTAGCCTTTTTCCACTAGGCGGTTCATGTAATTCTCGTAAGCGTGATAGGGAATTCCACACATCGGTGCACGTTCTTCCATACCACAATCCTTGCCGGTCAGTGTAATCTCCAATTCTCTTGATGCAGTGATCGCATCATCAAAAAACATTTCGTAGAAATCACCTAACCGATAAAACAGGATACAGTCTTTATACTCTTCTTTGGTCTTGCAGTATTGCTGCATCATTGGTGTCATTTATGCATTCTCTCTTTCTCCAAGATAATAAAATCCTTTGGACTCTAATAATTTCACCTGTTGAAATGTTCCGATCAGTTCTTTTCCGCCCGGAAAATGAACCAGTGTATTATTGGAAAGCCGGCCGGTAAGCAACGTATCATCCTGTTCATCTAAGCCTTCTACCAATACTTCCATTGTTTTTCCTTCATCTCTGCCGCAAACTTCGGACGCAATGTCCTGTACTTCTGTTAACAGGCGGTTAAAACGATCTTTGATCTCTGCTTCTGTAGCGGAAAATTCCATATTGGCTGCCGGAGTACCGCTTCTCTTCGAATAAATGAAAGTAAATGCCGAATCAAACCGTACACGGCGTACCACGTCTAAAGTATCCTCAAAATCTTCCTCTGTCTCGGTTGGAAATCCAACAATAATATCTGTTGTAAGAGAAATGTCCGGAATGGCAGTCTTAATCTTGTCAACTAATGCCAGATAATCTTCTTTGGTATAACGACGGTTCATATCCGTAAGTACCTTTGTACTTCCAGACTGCATCGGCAAATGTAGATGTCTGCAGATCTTCTTAGACTTTGCCATCACTTCGATCAATTCATCCGACAGATCCTTTGGATGGGAAGTCATGAACCGAATCCGCTTCAGACCGTCAATCTGTTCTACCCGTTCTAATAATTGTGCAAAAGATATCGGTTCCTCCAGATTCTTACCATAAGAATTCACATTCTGTCCTAACAGCATAACCTCTACGACACCATCTGCCACTAATTCCTCTATCTCATGAATGATATCTTCCGGTTTTCTGGAACGTTCCCGTCCGCGGACATACGGAACAATACAATAACTACAGAAATTATTACATCCAAACATAATATTGACGCCGCATTTAAAGTCATATTTGCGATCAGCAGGAAGATCTTCAACAATCTCATCCGTTCCTTCCCAAATATCGATCACCATACCTTTTGTATCTAGTTTGGCTTCGATCAGTTCTGCTAACTTGAATACATTATGAGTACCAAAAATAATATCCACATGACGATAGCTTTGCTTGATCTTCTCCACTACCTGGCTCTCCTGCATCATACATCCACAAAGAGCAATCAGCATATGTGGATTCTTTTTCTTGTATTTCTTCAATTGCCCTAATCTGCCATATACACGCAGATTTGCATTCTCCCGTACCGTACAGGTATTCATGATCAGGAAATCTGCATCTTCACTCTCCGTGCGGACATATCCGATCGTTTCCAGAATACCTTCTAATTTCTCACTGTCCTTTGCATTCATCTGACATCCGAAACAGACACTGCAATAAGTGAGTGGTCTGCCTAATTCTTCGGATACCTTGGCGAGTCGGACTTTGAGTCGTGCCATGATCTCCTTCTGCTTTGCTGCTTCTAATTCATTTATATTTGGTTCTGTTCTCATCCGTGTCTCCTATATGATAATTATTATTAAAACACAATATCTTGTGATAGATATCGATACGCATACATATTTACTATACCTAAAAAACAAGAAAATTGCAACAAAAGGAAAAGGGATTTCTGAAATTAATTCAGAAATCCCTTAAAAATCGGATCGTATTACCGAAGGGTGATTTTCTTGGTGACCGCTGCTCCTGTTCCGCGGAATTTATTACTCTTGGCCGTTGCTATTTTTACTTTTAGCTTCTTCTTGGTTCGTTTTCCTCTGTAATAATCGCTATAGGTGCAGGTTTTTCCTTTTAGTTTACAAATGGTTCCGTTTACGCTCAGGTATTTTGTCTTCAAACCGGGAGCCTTCTTTTTCAGTACGATCTTCAATTTGTAGCTTGTGGTATAATAGCCACCGGTATAATACCCGCGATGCCATATCCCTAAAGTATCATAATAACCGCTATTGTATTTGCGTGAAATATATTTGGTTTTGTATCCGTATGCTTTGATTGATTTTACAGCAGGTTTTTTCTTGGAACCGGTTATGATACTGATCTGTTTAGACGGCGCACTGTATAATGGTTCTTTTCCTGCCTCTTCTATACAATTGACAAGTCGGAACGTATATTTCGTATCCGGTTTTAATCCACTTACAACACGTTCTTCTACGTTCACTGTTTTCACATTTTTCACATCTACCCATTTGTTGCCATCTTTCATCTGAATCTGTCCTAAACCTTTCAGATTCATTTTGGTAGTTCCCACATTAAACGAATATTCCTGCAGAATCGGAGCTTCCGGTACAGAATGATATTCATACGTGTATTCCTTAAATCCGTAACCGTCTGCATATAAGACAACTCTTAATGTATGATAACCTGCTGATGAATTATTCAGTACACCGCTCCATCCGGTAGATGTTCTATCACCATAAGAACGAAGTTCGCTTCCGGCTGAAAATACATAAGTTTCCGGTGATCCGGTAAGTGTTACCGTAAACGGTACATTGCAGGCACCAACAAGTCCCTGTATATTCCAGTCGACGTTTACGGTGCCGAAATCATATGGCACAGCAGACACTTTTAACGTATATTCCTTACCGATATCAGACGACCCTCCTCCTATAAGTTGCATGTTATAAGTACCGGCAGCAAGCTTAAAAGTCTCCTTGCCGGATTTGTTCAATCGATTACTGGCACGCCCAAGGTACTCACCAATACTATTGCGAAGATAATAACTGCATTCGCCGGTCAGGTTAATCGTTACTGTCGATGCTTCGGACAGAGTCAGGGAATAATATTGATTATAATACCCCTGCTGATAGACCGGTCCGGTTATTTCCTGGTCAAATACTATAGGAATTGGTTTGTTTTCATCATTGCTGATGTTATAAGTTTTGTATACGGTTGCGGTATACTGTAGCTTGACATTCGTAAAAGTTTGGGCTGTTGCAGTAACACGGAATTTGCAGGTTGCACCGGGAGCAATTATTGGGGAATATGCGGTATAATAATCCTTCCACCCGTTGGTCATATAAGCTTGTAATTTGAGTTTTCCGCTGCTTGAGGGACCGCTCTTATCATAACTTTTAATTGTAAGATCTGATATTTTGACATTGCCACTGGTTGTGTTCTTAAATATAATGGTCCAGTCATCATATTGTGTAATCGTATCTTTATAGGTAATGGTTTCTGTTACATTTGCGCTGATGCTGACCTCACTGTCGGCAGCTTTTGCTGTTATCGGAAATAGAAACAGACCGCATATCAGCAGACACAGAGTAAATGGTTTTAAAAATTGATGCATTCTCATAATCATCTCTCCTCTCTTTATTATGATTGTCTGTTAATTATACCGTAAAAAGAAGAATGACACATGACACGAAAGTGTTATATCGTTACCGCACCTCCCATATTTTCTAGAATATTCTTATGTTGTGACCGCATGTTTTATTCCAACGGAATGACTACACCACTGATTCTCGCCTCAATAGCAAGTTCTGTCCGGCTTTTACAACCGGATTTCTCCATCATATGCCGGATATGCTGCTTAACCGTGTTCTCTGCAATACATAATTCCTGTGCAATCTCCTGATTAGAAGCACCTTTTGTCATTACCCGGAGCACTTCCAGTTCCCGTTCTGTAAAGTCGGTACTATTGGCATGCCCTAATGCAACCACAGGTGGATGATCCGGATAAACGGATTCACCGGCCATTGTACGATCCATCACATGCAAGATTGTTTCTTTTGAACTTTCTTTGTACCAGAAGCTGTCGATTCCGGCCTTTTTGGCACGTTTCAACCAGGATTCCTCAGGCATTGATGTAATTGCAATAATCTTAACGGAAGGATTGTTCTTTTTTATTGCAGCCGCCTCGTTAATCCCGTTGGAAGCATCATTCATTAAAATATCCATTAAGATCAGATCTGATGGATATTGTTGCAGGTATCCGGCAGCGTCAGATGCCGATTCAACAAGGCAGCTTACTTCATATTGTTCACTTTCTGTCAGATATAACTCGAATAATTTTCTGGCTATGAATTGATCATCAACAATCATTACTTTTGTTTTCATCCATCTTCTCCTTGTTCTGTCGTAATAAAATAGTAAGTTGGAAACGTGGTTTCCCTGTAACCAGCATGGTTCCCCCTTCTGCTTCTATGAGCCTTCTCAGATTACGGAGACCACCATGCTCCGTGATATCATTTGTTAACGGTGGTGTTCCGTTATTTTGAAGCTGTATCTGATAATAAGGTATCCCGTGTTGCGTGACTGTTCGGATATCTAAATATAAAACCGTCCCCTTTGCATGTTTTACGGTATTGGTAAGACATTCTTTTGTTGCCGTAATTATAAGACTAAGGATATCTGTGCGAACCGGCAGTTCTCCGTTAAGTAAGATCTTCACACCTAAAAGATGCGCTGTTTCATATATGTCTTTCATATCAATTGTATGATGATTTTCGACGTCTTTTTCTAATATGTGAAAGGTTTCATGCCAGATTGCGAGTAATTCCTGTCGATCGCGTTGCACCGGCGGGGTTGCAAGATAGGTACGAAATGCCAGTAATGTTTTGCCCAGATTATTATGTACACGTATCTTGGCAGCGAGGATTTCCTGTTCTCTTGTTACGGCAGTCACATTCTGATTAAAATCCTGTAACCGCTGGTTGATATCTGCAAGCACAGCATTACGTCGATTCAATTCAAGGTGCAGATTATAAAGGCCGGTCACATCCGTTGCGATGATCTCTGTAATTGGTTGTTGGGCGACATATATACACTGCCGTTGGATATCCCAGATGCGATCCATTGCTTCTACCACAAAGATATTTTCTTTGTCTGGCCGCTTATCTTCTTTTCTGTCCGGGTGTTGCGATACAATATCCCAGAATTGATTTCCGTTTATAATTCCATTTCCGGTGAATGCTTCATTCAGTCTTTGCATAGTCTCATTGACCAGAATTGGTGTACCGTTTCCGTATGTAAAGAGAATTCCCTCCGGTAACGCATCCATACACTCTTTCACGCAATCGTAGGATAACTGATGTTGCCGGGTACGTCGTATAATTCGCTTAAAGATAATGTCAGTTCCTAATAGTATGACGATGAATAATACCTGTAACGGAACAGGTGTATTCATAAATATCCGAGCCATCCACCCTTCCTTCACCGGATCCGATATGTGTTCTATGACAACGCATGCCCCCTCGAAATATATCAGGCTGATACCGAATACACAACCAGAAAAAAGAATATACTTCACCGGCATATGAAACCATATGGTCTGCAACATCCGGTGCAGAGTGACAAAAGCCAAAAACATGATTACAATACAGAGCAGGCATTGCTCCATATCAGAAAGCATCTCATAATACATCCGTTATCCCCTCCTCCCCGGGAAGTACCAGACGTAAATACAAGGTCTGTTCTTCCATACATACGGTAAGCGTTCCTTTGTATTGTTCGATGGTATTTTTCCAGCGGCTGAAATCCGTTACGGATGGAACGCGATCCAATTCAATATACATCTGCATATCTTTATGGAATGACAGCGTAAGAAACATCGCATGGCATGTATGGATTGCTTCTTCGATCACATATTCCAAAACAGCGTATGCCGTTAATATTTTTTCTCCGGCTAATTGCATTGTCCCATCTGTTTCATAATAAATCTGTATTCCATAAAGTGTAAGATAAGAGACGGTTTCCTGTATCGCAAGCGATAGTTCGATAATGTCCAATATGGTATGTTCTTCTATCAGCAGAAGCATGTTGGAGTATCTCTTAATGTATGCATTGATAATAGCTGCGTACTGCATCTGATGAATAAAGGCATCTTCTTCATCCGGAACGGTATCTAATAAATAATTTACCAATAATAATTCTGTGTGCAGACGATTCATGATCGTATCATACAGCACAGTCTTCTGCCGGATCTGCTCTCTTTGCTGCGCCAGACGGTTTTCCCCTTCCAGCATAGCATTTTCTTCTTCTAATATATTTCCTAATTCCGTCAACTTTTTGTTAATTTCCTGAATTTGTGAAATATCTTTCATCCAATAACCATATCCGCCATGAACCGGGTAGCTTCGTAAGAGTATATTTCCGTTCTGAAGCAGTACCTCGTCATTCACTGCATGGCGCACTTCGCCTGCCGTAAAATGTCTGGTACTTCCTGCCGTGTACAGCATTTCTCCATCCTCTGACAATATTCCTCCATTTAAGGAGCATGCATTCCATAATTCCATATAATGATCATTTACAGGAAATAAATGAGCCTGGATCAAACCTTCCATAAATGCAGGAAAGATAATAATGATCATTTCTGCCATTTTGAACATGGATACAAAATAACAATCCGGGCGAAAACGATAGAGCAGCATATAACCAATCCCGATACCAAGCGGAAGCAACGGTTTCCAGATCTGCTTCCGGTTGTCCGAAGAAGAACACCTGTGCAGGGTGATTCCAAGAATAACAATTGACAATACAGCAATCCAGGCAATGATCAGATAATATAGAATTCCATAGGTATACCCATCCGCGTCCTGCCAATCGGATACCGGAACCGGAAATCGAAAGGCTGCCTGATGCAGATCGTTCGTGAGTACTGCTACAGACAGTAGTGCGGCTATCACATATAACCCGTTAATACTTTGTGATCTGGCAGTGTTCTTTCCAATCTGCAATACGGCCGACAGTAAAAAAAGTATGATATAAATAAATGGAATATAATAAAGATACCACGCATATCTTGTCCAAACAGAAGAAGGTAAAAATGCGAATTTTACGGTTCGAAGCAATATGAGAAAACATAACATATGCCCGATCCGGATCAAATACTTCTGCTCCTGTGGCTTGATCAGGCGGCGTTTCATTTGATAAATCCAGATAAAAATAGCAGTAATGTATAATATGCATGTGATACCGGTTAATGAGATACCGGAATAAGAATGGTACACCAGTCTTAATATTCCGGATAATAACACGATCATTACACATGCACCATTCCAAAATACAGTATCCTTGTTATTGAACATGTAACCCCCTCTGTAGTCGAAAACCTTAAGCTCTGCATTCTATTATAGCAGTCCAAACATATTCCGGCAGATCTTCCTGCCACTCTCCGTTTTGAATATATTTTGATACGCCTTGTGAACCGCATCCGGCGAAACTCCGTCCTCATACAGGTTCACAAGAAAGTCTGCTTCCACCAGAATCTGATAATCCACACCATCTATATTCGTATATGTATGATGATGACCGACCAGATAACAGATGCGGTTGATCACTTCCTGTTCATAGCCTAATCGTTCTAACAGCTCTTTTGCAAGCGCAGGACCTTCCTTTTCCTGTAATTTTCCCTCACAAGAACCATACTTCTCTTCGCATACATGTATTCCAATATCATGCACGACTGCTGCGGATTCCAAGATATATAACGTATCATCGTCCAGACCTTCTAATTGTCCGATTGTCCGTGCAAAGTCATGTACTTTCATAAAATGCTGGATTCGTCTTGGATCGCCCTTATCATATGCGATCATTTCATCGATCAAAGAAGATATCATCGATATCACGCTCCTTTTACTATTTGCCGCCTAAATGATAACAAAATGTTATCTATATACCGTCATTCTTACTTTGTCTTCAACAAATATGTAATTGCATCCTTCAGACCATCCACGGAAAGCAGATACATATGAAACAGCTTTGCCAACTTATCCTCGGATTCCATCCAATGCATACGGGTTAATTCTCCGTGATAACGAGGATTCAGCCAGACGCACTTTTTGTATTTCTGGGTGAGCAGCTGACACCATTCATATCCGGATAGACCATCATTTGGCCCACGGTAATTGCCGTTCTTATCTAATAACTCTTCCGGTGCCATCTGCGCATCCCCGACAATGATCACCTTATAATCCTTGTCGTAATGCCGGAATAGATAGTCCAGATCGACCCACTCTCCAATCTCACATTCTGCCGTCTTATAGACCTTTGAATAGATGCAGTTATGGAAATAGTAAGTCTGCACATCCTTGAAGTGATTTGCCTTGTGTACCGCCTGAAACAATTCATTACACAGCTCCATAAACGGGATCATTGTTCCACCACAGTCGAATAATAGCAACAGCTTCACCGTGTTCTTTCTTGGACGGTCGAATTCTAACTGCAGATAACCTCCATTTTCACATGTCTTATCAATTGTTCCGTCAATATCTAATTCCGTCTTAGGCACATCCAACCTTGAAGAATACTGACGCAATCTCCGGAATGCCACCTGAAACTGCCGGTAATTGAGCACCCGGTCGTTCCGGAAATCCTGATATTTGTGTGCACCCATCACCTGAAATGCACTCTGCATTCACCCACGCGGATACCGCCAAGATTCCTACCGTGATGTCCGAACGCAGAGCCTCCTGCTGTTCCGATCCAGTGATTGCCTCCGTTATGCTCCGAATTCTGCTCGGCTAACCGCTCACGGAATAATCGTTTTACTTCGTCCGAATTACGTGTCTGTGAGAAGGAATACATCTGTTGGTTCTGTTTGTCAAATTCCATCTGGTCACCTTTGTCCAGCCATTCCAGCACCCGTTTCAGTGCCGCATCCTCTGACTTCACGTCCTTGAAATATTCGGAAAATGCCATATCGAACTTATCATAATCGGATTCTGATTTGACCAAGATCATACGGCTCACATAATAGAACTTCGTAAAGCTTGATTCGATCAATCCTTTATCTAAGGCATCCATCAGGGTGAGCCATTCTGTCATAGACACGTCAATGCCTTTTCTCTTCAATGTATCAAAAAAATCAAGAAACATAGATTACCTCACCTAAAATTAGTATAACTTTGCCTTCTTAACTGCTTCCAGATCTTCATCCTTTTTCAACAACACACCAAGGAATGGTAACTGTTCTCTCAAATGTTCAGGATCTATTCCGCTGATCGTCAATGCACGGATCCAGTCGATCAATTCTGATGTACTCGGTTTCTTCCGGACATCCTTGATTGAACGAATCCAATAGAATGTATCCAATGCATTTTTCAGAACGTTCTCTTCCAAATTCTCAAAATGTGCATGTACGATCTCCGTCATCTGATCACGATCCGGGAATGTAATATAATGGAAGATACAACGGCGTAAAAATGCATCCGGAAGCTCTTTCTCCGCATTTGACGTAATAATAACGATCGGACGTTCTTTTGCCTTGATCG
>ERZ779681.778-NODE-778-length-10526-cov-1.83812_pt1 | contig 10526 bp, 10 predicted proteins | sample MGYA00511905_ERZ779681 | MGnify/ENA primary metagenome ERZ779681 (study PRJEB29588, sample SAMEA2144578) | human gut metagenome | biome: human gut; feature: human-associated habitat; material: faeces | place: Denmark | collected 2008/2010 ... | reverse complement strand
TTTTTCCCTATAATTTTATTCCCTATAATAATTTTTTAACCACTATCCTATAGTGGTTTTTTATTGTACTACGTACGTAGATAGGTTACGTTGAAAGTTCGGTTTGGTTTATTGAGCCTCATTGAAATTAATTCTACAAAACATCACCACCAAACCATTCTGTTCATTATAGTGTCAATCTTTGGGTACAAAGTCCTCGAAGAATCTCTGGCAAGCTTTGCTAGAGCTCTTTCGCTACGCTCAAGATGACTAAAAAGAAAAAGAAATAACAACAAGTAAAAAAAAAAGAAGAACCCTTTTATCAAAGTCCTTCTTTTTAACTTTGTATCTAATCTAATTATACAGCGTAAACACTAACTTGTTTTTTGTCACGTCTGTGTGGCTCAAATTTAACTTGACCATCAATCAATGCAAATAAAGTATCATCTGAACCAATACCTACATTGTTACCAGGGTGAACTTTTGTTCCACGTTGTCTAATTATGATATTTCCGGCTTTAACCATTTCTCCACCGAATTTTTTAACGCCTAAACGTTTAGCTTCCGAATCACGACCGTTACGGGTAGATCCCATACCTTTCTTATGTGCCATTGTTTATTCTCCTTTTAGTTGTTGTTTACTAATACTGTTACTTATGCTTCTGTAGTTTCAGCTTCTGCTGCAGCTTTTTTAGAAGCAGTTGTTCTGATTTTGTTAATCATTACTCTTGTAAATTCTTGTCTATGACCACGTTTTACTCTGTAACCTTTTTTAGGTCTTTGTTTGTAAACAATAACTTTTTTAGCTTTGTCATGTTTAACGATTGTACCTTCAGCTTTTGCATTAGCTACATAAGGCTGTCCCACTTTAGACTTTTTACCATTTACAATCATAACAACTTTATCAAAAACAACAGAAGAATCTGCTTGACCTTCTAATAATTCAACGTCAACGTAACGACCTTCTTCTACTTGATATTGTTTGCCACCTGTTTCGACTATTGCGTACATTTTAGTATCCTTTCTTTTTAAGGAATCGTAACCTTTTGGTTTTTAGAACGATTAACCTATCTAACACTCTGCAGATTATAGATAATAATCCACAGAGATAGAATATTATAAAAGTATCTTGATGTCAAACCAGAATTGTAAACTCTTTACTTGATATTGTAAGATTTTATGCCGTTATAAATTGCAGCATTCCCAAGTTCTTCTTCAATTCTTAACAACTGATTATATTTTGCCAATCTATCACTGCGAGAAAGCGAACCTGTTTTTATTAAGCCACAATTTGTTGCAACAGCCAAATCTGCGATAAAAGTATCTTCTGTTTCACCTGACCTATGAGAAACAATAGCTGTATAACCGGCCTTTTTAGCCATATCAATGGCTGCCAAAGTTTCTGTTAAAGTTCCGATTTGATTAAGTTTTATCAATACAGAATTAGCAATTCCCTTACTGATACCTTCACTTATACGTTTTGTGTTTGTAACAAACAAATCATCTCCGACTAACTGACACTTGTTACCCAAAGTCTTTGTCAACAAACTCCAGCCTTTCCAATCATCTTCTGCCATACCGTCTTCTATTGAAATAATTGGATATTTATTTACCAATTCTTCTAAGTAACTTACCATTTCTTCTCGAGAAAGTTGCCTGTTTCCACCTTCGAGATTATATTTTTTATTTTCATAAAATTCAGAAGATGCAACATCTAAACATATTTTGATATCATCAAAGGTATATCCTGCTTGAGATATTGCGTCCATTATTAATTCTATAGCTTCTTCGTTGGTAAGAATGTGAGGTGCAAAACCTCCTTCATCGCCAACAGAAGTAGATAAATTATTGGCTTTTAGAATATTTTTAAGAGTATGGAACACTTCTGTTCCCATTTTCAAAGCTTGTTTAAAAGATTTTGCACCAACAGGAGTTATCATAAACTCTTGAAAATCAAGTTTATTATCTGCATGAACTCCTCCATTTAAAATATTCATCATCGGAGTTGGCATAACTCTTGCTTCAATACCACCTAAATATTTGTATAAAGGCATTTTATAACCTAAAGCCGCAGCTCTTGCGAGTGCCATTGAAACTCCCAAAATTGCATTAGCACCGAGTTTGGATTTGTTATCTGTTCCATCAAAAGAAAGCATTAATGCGTCCAAATCTTGTTGGTGAGAAGGATTAGCGCCGATTAGTTCAGGAGCTATAGTGATATTAACATTATCGACAGCTTTTGACACACCTTTACCCATATAATCGAATTGATTACCATCACGAAGCTCTAATGCTTCATAAACTCCTGTTGATGCGCCTGATGGAACTGCAGCTCTGCCTAATGCACCATTTGATAGCCTTACATCAACCTCTATAGTAGGGAATCCTCTTGAATCTAATATCTGTCTTGCTTTTACATCTTCTATAAATAAACCCATAAAACACTCCTTTGATAATCGTATTAACAGATTATATTATTCCACTTTTTGTACAATATGTAAATAAGTGTACTTAACGATTTTTTCTGGTATAATACACGATAGAGAGGTAAAATATGAAGAAAACATCTGTAAAATATCCGTTTTTAACACAAGAAGTTGAAATTTATGAAAGAGATAACGGACATAAAATTGTACTGGCACACAAAGAAGGTGGCTTAGTAAATATCAGCACCTGGGTTAGAACCGGCTCTATAAATGAAACAGATAAGAACAATGGTATCTCTCACTTTTTAGAACACTTGATGTTCAAAGGTACGCATAAACATAAAGCAGGCGAGTTTGACAGAATACTTGAAGCAAAGGGTGCAATAGTAAATGCGGCAACATGGAAGGATTACACCTTCTACTATGTAACTTTACCAAAAGGTGAAAACAACCAAGATTTCTATAAAGCATTAGAACTTCATGCAGATATGATGATAGACCCTGTACTTCCACCTGAAGAAATCGGCGCACCATTTGATATGAACGATACAACTGTTACTGACAAACGAGAACGACATGTCGTAATCGAAGAAATCAGAATGAGAAAAGACCAACCTTGGACAAAGGTTTATAATGCTTGTAATAAGGCTATGTACACAAACCACCCTTACAAACGAGATGTAATAGGTACTCCGGAAATAATCTCTCAAGTAACTCAACAGGAGATTATGGAATATTACAAAACCTTCTATTCTCCAAACAATATGACAACCATTGTTGTTGGTGATTTTGATAACCAAACAGTGTTAGAAAAATTAGAAAAATTGTTTGATTTTGGTGACAGACCTGTGCATATCAACAAAGAAAATGAAATTGACATACCAACTCAAGAAACTAAATATATCGAAAACACAGCTTGTATAAATACTGCCTTCTTAATGTTTGGATACTTGGGAGCACCTGCAGTTGACATAAAAAATAATATTTTACTTGATATGTTATCAATTATTTTAGGAGAAGGTTCAAGTTCTAGATTGTATCATAATTTGATTGAAATAAAACAGTCTCCAGTATTTAATATGATTGATGCAGAACATTACATATTTAAAGATGGTGGAAATATCTTTGTACAGGCGAACTTTATTCCAGAAAAGAAAGAAGAAGCTATTTCTTTGGTAAAAGAAGAACTTGAAAAAATTAAACAAGATATTACTGAAGATGAGTTCAAAAAGGCTAAGAAAAAAATTGAATCTAGATTCGCATACAATGCAGAAACAGTATCTGAAATTGGTGAAACTATTGGATATTATATGACAGTATGCAATAACTTGTCATTAGTTGAGGATTATTTAACAATCTTGAATGAAATTTCTATACAAGATTTGCATAATGCAGCAGAACAATTCTTTAATATTAATAATGCAGTTATTTCAGTTCTTTTGCCAGAAAAATCCTCTAATTAATCCTTTTTTGTGATTAAAAATCTTTTTATAATGTAAATCATGAAGAAGTTTATATTGTTAGGATTATTTATATTATTTTTGATACAACCTGCGTATGCAATAAAAGTAGGTTTAGTTTTAGATGATGATAAAGTTTATTTTGGAACGGCTACAGAAGGGCAAATTGTAGATACAACCACAAGCAAACAAATAATGCCTTTGTGTAAACTTACAACTTATGAAATAAAAGCAAAACGCAACCATTTGGAAATCAGAACAGAGGACAGCGAAAAAACAAGAATCGAAAAAGATAGGATTACTATTCGCACTTTAGATTCAAGTTCATATATCTGTATAAAACAAAAATGGTACAAAGGAACAATTCATATTATTAATAATAATGGCAATATGACAGTTATAAATGATGTTGGGATTGAAGATTATGTAAGAGGGGTAACTCCTGCAGAAATGCCTTCCTCTTGGAATATGGAAGCTCTAAAGGCGCAAGCAATAGCTGTTAGGAGTTATGCAATAGCCAATTTAGGAAAACACGCATCTCAAGGTTTTGATTTACTGGATTCAACTATGGATCAAGTATATAACGGGGTACTTGCAGAAACCTCAGCAACAAACCAAGCTGTAGAAGAAACTAAAGGATTGGTATTGACCTACAACAACAAAATAATCTCTACGATGTACTCTGCATCTGCAGGAGGGCAAACAAAATCTGCATTACAGGCTTGGGGCAATGATATTCCTTATTTACAATCCGTAAAGTCTTATGATGACGAAACAGGTATCAGAGGTCATGGTGTCGGCATGACTCAATATGGAGCAAAAAACCTTGCTGATATGGGATATAATGCTTACCAAATCCTTGCTTATTTCTACACAGGGGCTCATTTTGCAAGAATAAACCCTGATGTTTATAAATAGAGTTAATATATTTTCTAGAAATAGCCCTAACATGCTTGATATTATTATGTTTCAATAAATAAATTACTTGCAATATATCGCATAATGTGTATAATAGGATAATGAAATGCTTAAACTACAATGTTTGAGCAAGCTATTACTAGAAAGAAGGAGAACATTATGAACAAAGAAGAATTAGTAAAAGAAATTGCTAAGAAATCTGGTGTATCACAAAAAGCAGCTTCTGATATTTTATCAGCTACATTAGAAGTTATTGAAAAATCAGTTGCTAAAGGTAAAAAAGTTACTTTAGTTGGTTTTGGTACTTTTGAAGCACGTAAGAGAGCTGCTAGAACTGGTCGTAACCCACAAACTGGTGCAGAATTAAAAATTGCTGCAAAAACAGTTCCTGCTTTCTCAGCTGGTAAAAAATTCAAAGAATTAGTAAAGTAATTAATTCTTAAAAAACATTTAAGGACGGAATGCTATTTTGTGTTCCGTCTTTTTTATTATTTAATAAGCTTGTTTAAGTCTCTTTAAAATTCTTAATACTGATATTATAAGAATTGTAGATAATAAAAAGGACGATGCAGAAAATGCTGCCCAAAAAGCTAACAAATGTCTTGTGGAATGAAGTGCGCAGTAATAACCTGAAGATACCCCTATCATTAAATATGCTATTAGATTTGAGTACATAACAATTTTTGTACGTTTCAAACCTTTAAAAACCCCTGCTAAAGCAACTTGTACCCCGTCACTAACTTGAAACGCAGCGACAAAGTACATAACAGGTATAATAATAGATATTAAAGCAGTATCAGGTGTAAAAACAGATGCTAAATATTTTGAACAAGTAGCATATATTATACTTGTCATAGACATAAATCCAACCGTAATAAGCACACCATTTTTTATATAAGAAGTTAGTTCTTCATAATTCTTTGCACCGTTGGCAAAACCAACTTTTACCGCTATAGCATTTGATATCGCTAAAGGAAACATAAATGACATATTTGCTAATGTCATTATTATATTTTGAGCGGCTGCATATATGCCAGAGATACGACCCATTAAAATAGCCATAGAGTTAAATGATAAAAATTCTATTACTATGGCAACTGATATTGGAAACCCTACTTTTATTATTTGCTTATAGTATTTTTTATCAGAGAAGTTCTCAAAGTTAAATTTGTATAAACAAAAGCCTAACAAACAGAATCCACAAAGAGTTCTAGCTATCAATGTTGCGAGTGCTAAACCGGCCGCCCCCATAGATGGACAACCACAGAGTCCAAATGTGAATACAAAATTAAGTATAACATTTAAAATAACTGATAAAAGCATCACGAAGTTTGGCATAAAGACAACTTCATAAGCTTGTAAAAATTCTTTTAATGCAACATGTAAAATCATTCCGAAAGATGAAAATGCTACTATAAATGTATAAATCTTTATGTCTTTTAATAACATTGGTTCATATCCTAAATATTTCAAAAGAGGTATGTATGCCAATGCTAACCCTAAAAGAATAAATGATGTTAAGAATGCAAATTTTAATGTTGGATAAAAATATTTTTTTGCTTGTTTCCCAGCACCTCTAATGTTCGATAATAAAGGTGAAACGCTTAATAACAGTCCAACTCCAATCATAGAAACAGTTGCATGTATAGAAGTTGCAATAGAAACTGCTGCTAGAGCATTTGTAGAATATCTACCAGCCACAAAACAGTCACCTGCATTAACCAGAATTATACCGATATTTCCCATAAATATCGGTAGTGCTAGTTTTATTAATTCAGAAATATGTTTTTTGCTTATTAATTGCATACTTTACCTTTTATAAACATGCAATCTCCATAGCTATAAAATCTATATTTGTTTTCAATAGCCGTTTTATAAGCTTTAAATATAAAATCTTTGCCTGCTAAAGCTGAAACAAGCATTAATAAAGTTGATTTTGGTAAATGAAAGTTTGTTATTAATGAATCAATAACTTTGAATTCGTAAGGTGGATATATAAACAAAGTCGATGCTGACTTACATTCTTTTATACACCCAAACTCTTTATATGCAGATTCTAAAGTTCTTACTGTCGTAGTCCCTACTGCAACTATTTTTTTACCTTCTTGTTTAGCTCTATTAATTAACTCTGCCGTTTCTTTTGATATTTCATAAGATTCTGAATCCATTTTGTGGTCAAGAACATTATCACATTTTACAGGACGGAAAGTTCCTAAACCGACATTAAGGGTTACATATCCTATTTCTATACCTTTTTGTTTTAATTTATCTAAGATTTCTGTAGTAAAATGTAGTCCAGCCGTTGGAGCTGCTACAGAACCTTCTTTTTGAGCATAAACAGTTTGATATCTGTCATAATCAAGAGCTTTTAACTCATCAGATGTCATTTTTCTTTCTATATACGGTGGTAAAGGAACATTACCAACTTTATCAAGAATATGATATAAATCACCTTCATATTTTAGATTTACAAGCCATTTGCCTGCATCTTCAAGTTCTTGTATAACTTCCACTTGTAAATCTTTTGATATAGTAATTATAGTGCCAATTTTAACCCTTTTAGAAGGTCTGATTAAAACTTCCCAGTTTTTATTTTCTTTTTGTTTAAGTAAGAATATCTCAATCTTTGCGCCTGTATCTTTTGTGCCATATAAACGGGCAGGAATAACTTTAGTGTTATTTAGAATTAAAACACAATTATCATCTAGATAATTAACTATATCAAAGAAATGAGCATGCTCAATAGTTTGGTTAGCTGGATCAATAACTAACATTTTAGAAAAATCACGTTTATCTGTTGGGTATTGAGCAATTAATTCTTCTGGAAGTTCATAATCAAATTCTGATACTAACATTAGTCTTTTGCCTTTATTTGTTTAGCATTAGCGATATCATCATCAGATACCTGAGCTTTTTTCTTTTCGTCTTCAGCTTCAAGTTGCTTATTGATAACAACAGTTTGTAGAACTTGAACAATGTTACTTGAAATTAAGTATAATAAAACCCCTGCAGGAATTGGAATGAATACGAATGTACCACATAACATAATAGGCATAAACATGTTCATTGATTTTTGCATAGCAGCTTGACTTGGGTCCAAATCTTGTTTTTTAGTCATTGCCATCATAGCTTTTTGAGCTGCAACCATTGTTAAACCAAATAACAAGATTAATGCCAGAACATCAAAGTGTAGATTTGTTTTAACAGCTTTTGATGGTACAGATGCCGTTAAAATGCCATCTTTTCTAATGAATGTAACTTTTTCAGTTTCTTTAGTTTGCATATTAGTTACATCAATATCAGCTTTTTGAATTTGATCTAATTGACTGAATTTTAAATCAAGACTATCTAGGCTTACTTTAAAATCAATAGGTTCACCTGGAACAAGTTCACCTTGAACAACGACAGCTTTATTTGGTTTTTCAATTTTTATATTGTTAAGTGTTTCTTTCTTTAGATAAACAGTTGCAGTTTTTCCTGTGATAAATGTTGCATAGTTTGAAGCCCCCATGATTCCATCATTAGAAATACCTGCATTTGTCTTTAAAGTAGAATCAAGACTTTTGATGAACAAAAATGGAGCTTGCCCTGCCATTTGTATAAATTGTGGGCTCATTAAAGAAGAATACAATAAAATGAATATTGGCATTTGAATAAGAAGTGGAAAACAACCTGCCATTGGATTAAATTTATGTTCTTTGTAGAAATCCATCATTTTCTTTTGCATCATTTGAGGATCATTTTTGTAACGTTCTTGAATAGCCTTCATTTTAGGTTGAAGAAGTTGCATAGTTCTCATAGAACGCTGTTGAGAAAGTCCAAGAGGCCACATAGCCATTCTTACAATTACGGTCAATAAAATAATACCTAAACCGTAACTACCTGTAATTTCTGATAATATTTTTAAACATTTAATAGTTAAAGTAACAAAATCCATACTCTCTTCCCTGTCTTTTTAAATTCTATCTACATGCCTGAATAAAAAAATTCGCATTCAAGCTATGAAAAAAATACCCTAAATATAGGCTCAAGTCAAATATTTGGTTGATATAAAAATAAATACTTTACAAATAAAATTTATTTGTTACTATAATATTACGGGTTGAGGGAAACCCCTCAGACGAAAGATTTAATAAAAAGTCTTTATGACAATTAAATAGATTTAAAAATATTCCTCAGTAGCTCCTTAGCGAGCAGGGTGAGCAAAGTTCAAAAATTGGAGCAAGCTCCACCATTGAGGAAGTGACAATTAAATAAGTTTAAGAAAATATTCCTCAGTAGCTCAATGGTGGAGCAACCGGCTGTTAACCGGTAGGTTGTTGGTTCGAGCCCAACCTGGGGAGTATTTTTTTAGTTTATATTAATAATATAACTGAACAAGGTTGAGGCGAGAACCAATAGTGAGAGCCCAGCGAGAAACGAGCAGAGGGCGAAGGTATTTTACGAAAGAATGAAATTCTTGAAGTAAAAACCGTAGACCCGTTTAACGCGAGTTTCTCAAGACAACCTGGGGAGTATTTTTTTATACCTGTTCAGCGATATCTCTAATATGCCTTGTTAACAAAACTATACAAACTAACAAATTATTTATTTATGAGTTTTATACCCAAAAGGAGGGTATAAAATGATTAACAATCAATCTAATAATGTTTCATTTGGTGCTAGAGTTAAATTTTCAACTAATGATACTCTTAAAAATCTACCACACAAAGAAACATTAAAGACTGTAGAAAAAATGTTTGCCAAAGAAACAAAAGGCTTAAAAGGCGACCTACATGTACATTTATATACACAAGGACGCATATATCCGTCTTTATATACAAGTGTATCGTATAAAGCAGGTAAATATGAAGATAGTTTTAACAATATGCAAGATGATATATTCTTTAATACAAAAGAAAAACCAAAAAAAATGGTAAATAAGCTTAAGAATATACTAACTTTCTTTGAAGAAAGAAAAGCATATAATGACACTATTAATAAAAAGACCAAAGAAATTAACAGTATAAGAAATCAAATGAATAAAATCGCTGAGAAAAAAGGTTTCTTACAATAATCATGAACAACTTAAAAACATGCCTGCTATTATATAGCAGACATGTTTTTATTATATTTTATTTATCTGTTTAATTATCTTACTTCTTGACCATCTGTCAACGGATTTTTCATATCAGGTACGGCTTGCCATCTTACTTCTGCCCCTTTGACGTCTCTAATTTGTTGTACATCGAAAGCATAATAACTTGAATCCCACTTGTGAGTTTCTTTATTGTAGTTTTCAACTTTTGCAGCGTATGATTCTTCACCATTAGCATTTTTATATTTTACAACTGTATGTTGTGGGTATTCTGCAATCTTGTTACCTTTATCATCTACAAAACTACTTGATGCAAACATTGTTCCTACTTGTGTTGCAACATCAGCATAGGCTTTTAATTTTTTAGTCTTATCTATATTTTGTTCAAGTGCTGTAATTTGGTCTTTGTTTGTAGCCGTATTTTCTTCTGCAGTTTTTAATACTTTTGTTTTAGCATGACCTAAACCTAAGAAGCCTTTTTTAATAACTATTGTTGGCTTTTTCAAGTTTGCAACTTGTTGTTGCATAGTAGAAACTCTTTTGTCTAAAATTTGTGCACGTTGCCTACCATCAGCACTCGCTAATTCAGAATCAGCTGCTAAATCTGCTTCAAATTTTTCTTGTGCAGTTTTTGGTTCTGATGCAACTGCAGGAGTTTCTGTTTTT
>ERZ779681.774-NODE-774-length-10553-cov-3.18765_pt1 | contig 10553 bp, 9 predicted proteins | sample MGYA00511905_ERZ779681 | MGnify/ENA primary metagenome ERZ779681 (study PRJEB29588, sample SAMEA2144578) | human gut metagenome | biome: human gut; feature: human-associated habitat; material: faeces | place: Denmark | collected 2008/2010 ... | reverse complement strand
AAAATTTGACCTTAAAGGAGAGAGCCTAAGAAAGAAGTATTAACTTTGCCAACAACACTGAATACTAACTGGGGACTGAACGGATATCACCGGAAATGCTGAACGGGTATCCGCCGGAATATGCAATCAGATATTTTCAGTATGATGGCGATGGCATACTCCGCATGGGAAAAGATGGTGAACCATTCATTCCCAATGACAGATACCCAGTAGAGAAAGGGGACTTCCGTTTATATTATACCTCTCAATCTACAGAACAGCAAAGTCTGGAGATTGTTTTTGAGGATAATATGGGGCATTCTCAGGTGGTAGAGTTTGACTTTAATGATACAGGAGAAAAATAATATTAGAAAAACTTTGCCTTGATAAAGCAATTAGTTTATCAAGGCAAAGTATATTATAAATATCCTTATGTATTAAAAGATAAAGCACGTTCAATACAACTATGATAATCACCAATATTAGTTGTTTTAACTAATCCATAATTGGGATCATGGACATAAATACACTTATCTTGCTTAAGTTTTTCTAAATATTTTCTAACCTTTATGTCAAGAGTAGTACAATCAAGTACATATTTATCAGCAATAACTATTGTATGCTCTCTTGCACGACTTGTAGCAACATTAAATAAATGAGGTTCAAGAGTTCTTATATATGAATAGTCAGGTATAAAAAAAATAGCAATATCTGTTGTCAACCCCTGTACTCTGGCTATAGTGTCAACAAGAATATTCTTTCTTGTACCAACTTTTTGGGCAATTATCATTTGAAGAGCGCGAGTGGTCTTCTTCATGCAGGTCAGTACTGCAATCTCTTTGTCTTTGCTATCATTCAATATACTAGCAACAATGAAAGACACCATATATGTAGCAAATTGTGGAGTGTTATCTCCCGAAGGCATATCTGTTAAAATCAATGTTGGACCACCATCCTTACATAAGACTTTACACATAGATGGTAAATCATTAAATTCGCAAGATTCTTTCGCAACAAGTGAATCATTGTAGAAAACACCTGTATAGTTAGCAGTTCTCTGACCGAATCTGTAGGTGGTTGTTAGCTGATATATAGGTGAAGAACTATTAGCAGCTAACAATTTAAGTCCCTCAATCAAAGGTTGATAACCACAAATCTTTATACGATCTCCATTTAAGGCTACTATAGGTGGAAGCTGGTGAATATCGCCCACCCATAAGTTTTTTTTACCTATCTTACGGCTAGCTGCAAACATTGGAAGTATAGCTTGACTTGCCTCGTCCATTATTACATAATCGAATGGCTGTTCAACAGATAGTTCTGCAGCATAACCACTTGATATATAATATGTCGATAATACCAAACATCCTGACATTGGAGCTATCGATTTCATAGGTTCCAACTTTTCAAGCTCACGGATTTCATCAATTGAAATGTTCGTTTTGAATAGTTTGTGCTCATCCAATAATGAGCGAACTGCTGGTTTTTCTGCAATTTCCATTAGAGCACGATTGGTAAGAGCTGTAACTAAAACAGAATACCCCTCTGCACAAAGCCTAGCACACAACTCTGCAATCATGTACGTCTTACCTGTACCTGGAGGTCCCTCCAATATCATTGTATCTGTTAGTGTCATTTGTGAATAGACATAGCCAGATACATTATTTTGTTTTAGTAATATAGGTTCCCAAGTTTTTGTTTGATAATTAGCGTCAAGAACAAAGGCAACACCTTTACTGTATTTATCTTCTACAACCTTTTGTAAATTCATAATATAATCTATAGGAGGGCGTTGCGGTGCAAATGCCAATATTATATTAGGTGTTTCCTTAATATAATTTGCGAAATCAACACTTACTTTTGCAAAGCCCACTAATGAATATCTAGAATCATTGGCTGGAGAATGCCAAACACACACACATTCAGTTGAATTATATCGTGATTTATACAAATCACGATAAGTCTTGTCCCCCCAATTACGATAATCTTGCAATTCAGGTGGAAGAACCATACACACAAGGAAATCACCCTTTCTCGGCAATGCACGCGAGATAGGGAATTTCATTATCATTTCTCCATCTTTGAAAGAAATGAATTGAGCTACATACATATCTTGGCTTGTCTTTAGTAAAGAGATTGCCGTTGTTAAATATATCTTCTTGAATTCCTCTGTTTCCGCTTTCAGTTCATCTTCGAGGAATTGCCAATGTTTTCTTCTATCAATGTTCATCTTTTATTTAATCAATAAATGATGTACCTACTTTTGGAGGCAGAGTATCATTAGCTGGTGCTTCAAATATATCTCTTGTATTTCCTGCATCTATCTCCTTCATAGCAAGTGAATATCCTACAGTACTTTTTGCAAGAGGTATATTTCTACCATAATTATATATGTCTGCGATTTGTGGTATATTCTGATCGCACACTTCCTTAATGGATGTTATACACTTGTTCAATTGGTCAGGTACATAATTGAATGGAAGAGGGTCCTTAAAATTTTGTGGCATATTATTACCAAAATCAAAAGTTAATGTTGAATATTGCTTACCAACAGCAGCAAGAGTCAACAAAGCAGCTCTGTTCTCATTCGGCATTTCATTACCGATTGAAAAATTGAAGTTACGAACAGGAAGTGCATACAAAGGAATACACTGTAGACCTGTTATTGTAAGGACAAATAGCATAGAATTTTCTCGTGATAACAACTGCCAATCATACCAGTTAAGGTCAAAGTATCTGTACTGTGGACCTTTGTAACTATGTACCACAATTGGTATGTCATTACCATTTCTATCTTTAATACCATACAACTGACTATATGAATGCTTTGCTATTCGTTCTACATCGAACTGAAGTCCAAGATTATGCTTTTCATTAAGTTCTTTAAAGTACTTAACAACAGCCTCTTTAGCCTCACTAACATATCTTTCTATCTCATCAAGTGAAAGACCTGCGTATTGAACATGATCTATTTTCACTGTTTGTAGATGACCTTCAAAATCTTCGACTTTCAGTTCGTGTATCTTAGGTACAACAACTACATCCATTTCGTCTTCACCACCCAATGGTATTTCTTCATCATCATTAATTGTTGGCAAATCATTAGCCAATTTATTTATAATATCTTTAACCTTATCGAATTTGTCTGCAGTACAGCCTTTAAGAACTTCCTTAATACCCTTTAGGTCTTCGACTGATGTTCCACCATCAAGAATATCTTTAACAATCTTCAATTTCTCATCTCCATGTTGAATGATAGAACCTACAAGATCCATGGTTGTTCCTTCTCCAAGAGACCAAACAATAAGAGAATTTTTGTATGTCTTATAATATTCCATGAGATCCTCAAGACCTTTAACCATAGAGCAAATCTTACCTATAGAGAAGATAAGAGAACGAAAATTTACATCTTGTTTATTGCCATCATAATCTTTGATTTTTTCATCAACAAATGTAGCAACTTCAGTAAGTTCTATAGCTTTACTTTCAAGATATGAAGTCTTGGAAGAATTTAAAGTAAATAATTCTTCTCTGAAGTCTTTGCCGATATGACAGTTTTGAGCAGCTAAATCCAAAAGTTCTGGTACTAAAACTTTATCTTCTCTTACATCTTGGAACCTGCAGAAATTATTATTTTGATTCAACCAAACTCCAATTCCACTATCCTTGTCTGTGATAACTGGCCAATACTTCTTGTTTTTATAACTATGCAAGAACTCAATAAATGAGTCAATCCATTGGGACAATTGAATGTTATCTTTAGAATTATTGATATCATTAGGGTTGGAAAAAAGAGTTCTAAATCCATCTAGATTAACAGAATTAGCTATTCGATTCGCCAATAATTTTATATAAAATTCCTGAGCAAATCCCCAGTTAAAACCAGAATGAATATCTACATACTTCACATTTTCAAACGTATGTCCAGATATCGTTTTTGCAAAATCATATAATTTCTTCTCGTCTGGTTCACCAGATTCGGATTTTACTAATATAGTAATTGTATGGCGTGATATTGCTTCTCTTGTTAATTCATTGCTATCATCAAACTTTTTCTTAACAAACTCATAGATTTCTTTTACTGATAATGGATGATGCAATTCGTAACCTTTTATAGCACGATGAATTAATTGATGACGATAGACATCACAAGGTGAATTTGGGTTATGTGCTATATTGGCCAAATCTTTAAATTCCTCAGGGATATTATCATCATAACGTAAATCTGAAAGCTTTTTCAGATTTAACTGCTGATTTGGAAATACAGCCTGTTCCTTAATCAAATCTCCATGTGAATTATCACGAAAGAATTGAATATACTTATTCAACCAGGCAAGAGTGTCATCTTGAGTTTTTGGTGTACAGAAGAAAGAAGAAGCGACATTAGCCAATGTATTTTTCGACGTGATTCCTGAATAACTATTATTAAACCAATAATTATCAGCTTCTTTCCATAAATCCATTTCTGTTGTATCAATCATAGAGAATGGACTCATGGTTCGATAAGCAGAACAAAACTCATAGATAGACTTTCTGTAGCTGAGAACTGTTGAATCTGTTGTATTCGGATACAAAGATAAAATGCTATAAGCAACCTTATAACTTACGTCAATAGATGAACCGTTTTTATAAATGTTACTACTAGATTTTACATATTCATTGAGTTTATCTATCATCTCCTTCAAACTAAAAAAACGAAGAGTATTACCAAATACTATAGCTTCAACTTCATCATCCATCAGTATGTGCTGAATTGTAGCATTATCTTGGTTTACAGAATTGTAAATATCCTTTAGGACAGAAGGAATACGAGATGTATGGTCAGAATATAGTTCTTTAAGTAATTTGAACTCACCTCTTTGGTTAGGAATAATAGCATAATTATCAAACTCAATGAGCATATTCTGTTCTACGAGGAATTTATATACCTTATTTAACCACACAATTGTTTCTTCACGAGTCTTAGAAATTTTAGAAGCAAGTGATTGTATATTTTGAAGGGCTGACAAATCCTCCAAAAAATCATCTTTCTCATATTTAAGTTTTGTACCCCAAGCTTCATATTCAGGACGTATAACATCCAACCATCCATGAAGATATTTTAATTTAGGCAAAACACCACGACCTATATATTGACCATATAACAAATTATAGAAAGCTTCGTTTACCTCCTTTGTCGAAGTCGGTGTAAATGCAGGAACAGAAAGATTTATCAATAAATCTGTATCATTGTCGGTCTCAACAAGTCGTTCTTGAAGCAGTTGTTTTCTCCAATTGGATTGTAAATTCTTAATCCATGGTGCTGCTACGTTCTCACTATATTCTTCTGAAGATTTTGGTATTCTTGAAGATGCGAGCAAATATCTATTTGTTGCGTTGTGTTCAATGAACCACTCATTAAATTTAAAAACAGTTCCCACAGCTTTATCAACTATACTTCTATTAGATACACAATTGGGATGATCTGCACTATTAAGAAGAAGTCCGTTTCGCCTTTCTGTCGGATTGAAGTCAAAACCATTTAGTGTATAAGGGAAGTAAAATTTCTCTGAACCAATAAGAGGGAAATCACGATACAAAACCGGGTGCTTACTGTCACGTTTTAAAATCTCGTAAATGCCATTGTCATAATTAATCTCAGTAGTCAAAGCAACATCATCGGTTATGTAACTAAGATATGTCTTTGTAATATTATCAATTTTGACAACAGACTTTTGAACATTATCTCCAAGAGATGCAGAATCACAAGTATAAACAACGTCTGTTCCTTTTACTCTATCAATAACACGAACTTGCTTTATCTTCTTTGATTGTGTTACCAAAGTTATAGGCAAGGTATTTATCAGGTCCTCAAGACCAGCAACTGCAGCTTCTTGTTTTTCTTGCGTTGTCAAATGATAAGTGAATACTGTATCAAACGACTGTTCTGTACGATTAAGTTCATAATCATCAACAACTTCGTATGACGTTTCTATATGACGTAGCTCCTCAAGTGTGCTTTTTATTCGTGGAAGTAAATCTTCAGAACGATAACCACTTCTATCAAGAACAATCTTGAAACGACGATCTACCCCCATATACCTAACAACTCCCTCTACATCAATAATGTCTGAAAGAAGATGAGTACAGATAAAGCCAGTACCAAATTTACCCGTTTGTCCTTCAAGATTCTGAGAATCTTTTGAACTAACTTGTTGAACAAGTCCTGTGATATTTTTTATACTGAAAGTATCACCGTTATGACGAAATTTCAGTATATCTTGCGATACAAGCTCTATTTCAACTGATACCTTTCCAAAGCGATTAGGTACGTCTTTTGCATTTTGTAAAAGTTCCCAAACCCAGCGCTTAGCAGATGCAGAAGGATCTTCTCTTATTTGCGAAAGTAATTGTAAAATTTTATCTGCGGTAAGCTTATAGTTATTATAGGCTATTTCATCATCAACGGTCATTGGTTTATTTTCATTCATTGTTTTTAAATATAATTGTTATACTATTCATTTTTCATACGATTAAGCTTTCATTACAAATCTCGTATAAGCAAAGGTAATTTTCTTATTATAGATTAAAACCCCATATTACAAATTTACAGATTTTTTCAAAACACTATAGTCAATACTTAGGTAAAATTTAATTATGCAATAGAATTATATGTTCTTTTATTCTCTAATAAGTTATAAATATTAATGTATGATTCGTCTTTATCTCTTGCTTAATAAAAGACAAGAACTCCCTATAACATTAATATGATTAAATATTATTTAAAAATAAATATATGATTATACTTAAAAGGATTTTTGCTACTTTTTGTGCCGCCTGAAGCTCACTGTAAAAAGTAGTGGGCGGAAATTCCGCCCACCTTCATTCTATTAACTTGAGATATTTAAGAGGTCCGAACTCATCAGATTTTCTTCCCCATGTCCAATCGTGTTCATACATATCATCTCCCCACTGCTGTGGGGAGTCAAATACAACTTTTACATTCACTGAATATTTACAATCTTCAATTTCCGTGATGATACCTTTAACCATCATACCGGTGAACATACATTCACACCTTTTTCCGATTATACTCTGATTTATTTCTGTAGTTTTCATATCTCATATATCCGTTAAGCGACCAGACATTTCTGTATCATTCCCATATTCTGATTTACCAAGTTTATTATTTGCTCATGGTATTCGGTATTCTTATTACATACACCTCGACTTTGTACGACCTTTAAAGTTTTCAATGAAACTTCAATAGTTTCAATGCGTTTACCTTCAATGGTAGCCGATAGTATCAAAGAATTTTCTTTCAGATAGTAGGAATTTGAAAATACGCAATGGTGCATTATCTCGGCTTCCTCAATAAAATCATGTACACTGCTCAAAACATGTACTTGAATTATGCCGTCTGTAAATGAAATACCGAAGAACTTACCCTTTTGCTCCTTATATATTCTTTCATTCTCAATAGCTTGAGCCTTTTTGCGTTCATTATCTTCTCGTCTGATTTCATCATTCCTTCTTTTAACCAACTTGTCATGTTCGGAAACAATATCTTTCGGACAAACGTATTTGGAATTTTGAATGTCCATACCAAAGTGTTTCAGCAGTCTGATATAATCACACCATTCAGAAGCATTGGTGATTTCATAACCATTACGGATGCAGATTTTTAAGGCTGCCCAATATTCATTAATACCAGCATTTGAACGAATGAAATGACGGAACATTTCTATCTGACCGACTTTAAGTAATGTTTCCATCTTGTTATCAGATAGGATTGCCTTGAAAAAAGCATTGGGGGATATATTGTAGAACTTTCCCTTGAAGCCATTTCGTCTGATTTTCTTCATAATTCTGATATGTGGATAGGTGCATTGTGGAGTAATATCGTATGCAAAGTGGTTACTATTTGACCTCAGTTCCATGCAGCTGTGTTCATTCCACAAATCATAATACATAGAGTACATACACCGCAAACGTGCTATAATTTCACCTCTACCATTAGGAGCAATCCACTGCTGCACTATTTCATTAATTTCATATTTCGCTGAATAGCCAACCTTTCTATTGGCTCTGACAATAAAGAAACGGATTACCTGATAACCTTTACAGGTTGTAATGATAGAGAAATATTCTGTAGCTTTAAACACTCTCTGACGAGTTTTCATTATCTCCAATTTACTTCCACAATGAGGACAAATACATTCCGCATGGTCTGAGGAAGGGATATTTTCACCCTTCCAAGAATGACCACAATCGGTACAAGTCACAATTCCCTTACTCGTCATACGAGCAATATGGCTGAAACAATGCTTGTATGCGTATGCTTTTTGCTTCTCTGATATGCTTTTCAGCCTTTTTGATAATGTAACAATTTCAGACTGGATACGTGTTTTCGGCTTCATAATCAAAAATCAAATAATGAGGGTTGAACATTGGTTGTCTGAGTTACAGATGATTTCTGTTTTGCTCTGCTTTGTAACTTGCTGAGTTCCATCTGCTGATATTGCTCAATAGCCTTTCTGCGTGCATTCTGCTTTTCCTCTTCAGTAAGTTCAACATGGTGGTTTACCATTACTTTACAACTGATAGGCTTTCCGATTTCAATATCATCTTCATCATAGTAGTGCATAGCCATAGAATAGATTTCATCATCATCAAATCCGTTCATTCCGCTTTTCTGAACTTCATTAAGTATATAGGTTATGCAATCGTCAATGTTCTTTGCCGGATTTGTGTATCGTGGTGCAAACAAATCGTCTGTCATTGCTCTATACTCCAAATAGTTTTGGATAGCAGCCTTGAATAATTCAGTACCTTTCATATCTCACAAGTTTAATAGTTAAAAATTTTATGCGGATTCTAGAGCTGAGGGAGTTGAGTTTCAACCTTTGGTATCTGCCTCTCGTATATCCGACATTTTTTTTATGCGTCTTTCTTTCACTTCGGTCGTTTTCGTTTCAGGTGCTATAAAAGGTAGGTATTAGCAGATACAAGGTTTTTGTATAAAATACGACCCGAAGGGCTGGAGATTTTCTACAAAACCACCGGCTTGACCTTGTATCTGCGTAAAATACCGTAATTACCTTTGCACCGGAACGTAAATGGCCGTCAGAAGTGTGGAAAGCGAAATGAATGGAGGTACTGCGATAAAAGAGGCAGACAAATTAAACTTGATAGATATTTATGATTTTGTCACAAAATCAAAGATGTGTGTTTTTCATATTTCAGATTATTAAATCATAGAAGATTTTTCATTATTAGAAATATACTCTTTTTCATGCTCAGTCACATAATGCAGGAATTCAATCGTCTTCAGACGTTGTTCAACACTTGTTTTAGATACAAGTAGAGGTTCTTCATCACTGGCACACCAATGGGCATACATATCAATAAGTGCCTGGATTTCTCTCCTTATATATTGTGGTACACGCATGGTTATAGAAGGAGAATTTCCGGCAAGCTTCTTTCTGCCAGTTCCTTTTCTTCTTCCGCCTTTCTTTTGTGCTATAATCTTCTCAATATCTACAGAAGTTAGAATTTGAGGTCTATAATATTCAGGTAAACCACCCTTGGCCTTGTAATAATAGCTGCCATAAGGATTTCTCCATATCCGATCGAGTTTGTTCAACAAGTAGAGTCGAATAACTTCCTTGCACAATTCATGGTCATAAATATTCCTGACTGATTTTGTCACATTTTCAGAGGTATAAAATGGTATAATAATATCGTATTTCGTAACGAGAGTATTTGTCGGTTTCATAATATAAAATGAGTTATTTGATTTTGTTACTTTTTCAAAAGGCATAATTAATGCTTATATAAAGCATAGCAACAACAGAATGACTGCAGCAATCGCAATCCATTTGACGATAGTGAGTATTACAGAGAATGCAAACCTCATTATGCTTGAAATGAGAATAAAGCCAATAAGAAGCCCTATGGCTATAACCACTTCTTTGGTAATGATGCAGTTAAGCAGCCAGCAAAAGCCTATCAGAACAGCAATATAAAATGTTAGTTTGATTAGAGATATAACTCGATAATGTGAAGCAGGCTGATTTGCAGGTTGCTTCTTCAATGATTCATTTGATATAAAAGTAGGTTCTGTTTTCATAAGCATCCATTTTAGAAAGTTAGTATTAGGTTGGGAAAGAACAACCTTTGTTTCAAGGGCTTTATAAAGGTCGGATTTCAGAAAAGGCAAGGACTATGGGATAAATACAACCTTCAGGTGGAGATTTCTCCCATAGCCTTTGGGAATCCTTGCCAATTGAAAGCCGGAAATTACCTTTGCACTTGAACAGAGGTTGTCCCGACTTTAACTGGTAAAACTGAATCAGAAAACAGGAAGCTCGTTTCTTTCAATAATAATCTGTATGCAACCTGTGAGTTCAGTGTAAAGTTCATCATACTCCGGTTTACCGTCAAAATCATCATCAAGTTTATATTTGGCAAATGTTTTCTGAATAGCTGTATTGCCCAAAAGGATAGCTGCCAACCTCTCAGCAAGACTCTGAGGTATATTTTCTGCAAACTCATTCCATAATACTTCTACAATTGTATCATACTTGGAAAAG
>ERZ779681.765-NODE-765-length-10682-cov-2.02635_pt1 | contig 10682 bp, 10 predicted proteins | sample MGYA00511905_ERZ779681 | MGnify/ENA primary metagenome ERZ779681 (study PRJEB29588, sample SAMEA2144578) | human gut metagenome | biome: human gut; feature: human-associated habitat; material: faeces | place: Denmark | collected 2008/2010 ... | reverse complement strand
AAGACGATCTATGCCTATGGCGGCGATCATGGCGAAGTAATCCATGACAGCAACTTCTGTATGGATGGTCTGGTATATCCGGACAGAAGGATACACACCGGACTTTTGGAGTACAAGAATGTATACCGCCCGGCAAGAGTAGTATCGTATGATGCAGCAAGTGGAGAATTAGTGCTTCACAACTATATGGATTTTGATGATCTGAAGGATTATGCAGAGATTACCTATGAGCTGTCACAGGATGGGCTTGTAATCGGGAAGGGGAAGCTTTCCGAAGTATCCATTTTACCGCATTGTGATGGAAGCACAACTTTAAAGCTTTCAATTCCGGAGAATGGAAAGGTATATCTGAAGCTGTTCTATAAGCTGAAGAAGGACATCCCGCTTCTTTCCAAGGCGTATGTCTTAGGCTTTGATGAGATAGATGTAAGCAGTAAGGGTGCAAAGAATCAGCAGGCGGTAGGCTGGCTTACAAAGAAAGTGCCTGATACGGGTATTCAGGTGCAGGAAAATGATACACAGATCAACATAAATGGACGAGAGTTTTTCTATAGGATCAACAAACGGACAGCACTCTTTGACAGCTTAACATTTGCAGGCAGAGAATATCTCAATCTCCCGATGGAACTGAATATCTGGAGAGCACCGACGGATAATGATATGTATATCAAGGCGGAGTGGAAGAAAGCACACTACAATGAAGCATATACAAGAGCATATAAGTCAGAGGTGATTCAGGGAAAGCATGGAGTAACTATTGTAAGTCAGGCTTCGGTTGTAGCTCCAACCGTGCAGAAGATTCTTGATGTGATGCTCACATGGACGATTGACGCAGCTGGAAGAATTGGAGCGGATATCGCAGTGAAAAAGGATGAGGAGTTCCCGGATCTTCCAAGATTTGGTGTGCGGATGTTCTTAGATAAGAAGCTTACAGATGCAGGGTTCTTCGGTATGGGACCGCAGGAAAGCTACCGGGACAAGCATAGAGCAGCAAGCCACGGATTGTATCGTCTGAAGGTTTCCGATATGCATGAGGACTATATCCGCCCACAGGAAAACGGAAGTCACTACGACTGCGATTATGTGGAGCTTGGCAACAGCCAGTACGGTATCACTGCCGTTGCAGAGGAAGATACATTTTCATTCAATGCGTCCTTCTATACACAGGAGGAGCTGGAAGAAAAGGCACATAACTATGAACTGATAGAATCGGACAGTACGGTATTCTGTCTTGATTATGCACAGAATGGAATAGGCTCTAACAGCTGCGGACCAGACGTGTTAGAAGCATACAGATTTGATGATAGATTATTCCGGTTCCGGTTTACACTGGTTCCGTATGTGAAAGGATAATGATGTAACTCGTTGACACAGCATTTTCCCGAATATCGACGTATAAGTCCGGACATACGGGGATATTCGGGATACAAGAGAACAAAAGTAAAAGCATTTAGAATAATATAGGCATCAGACTGTTTGACACATGAAATTCTAAACATGATTAAGATGAGGAATGATTCTATGGAAGAAAAAAAGTATTTAAAATGGTATAACAAAGTCGGATACGGATCCGGCGATATAGCAGGAAATGTAGTATATGCATTTTTAACATCCTTTGTGATGATTTATCTGACGGATTCGGTCGGACTTGCAGCAGGTATAGTAGGTACGTTGATCGCAGTTTCCAAACTGTTTGACGGATTTACAGACATTTTCTTTGGCTCGATGATTGACAAGACACACAGCAAGATGGGTAAGGCGAAACCGTGGATGCTTTACGGCTACATTGGATGTGCGATTACACTGGTATGTTGTTTTGCGGTTCCTACAAGCTGGGGAAATACAGCACAATATGCATGGTTCTTTATTGCATATACATTGTTAAATGGTGTGTTCTATACAGCAAATAATATTGCGTATTCTGCACTTACTTCTTTGATTACGAAGAACAGTAAAGAGCGTGTGCAGATGGGATCTTATCGTTTCATCTTCGCATTTTCTACAAGCCTTTTGATCCAGTCTGTAACCGTAAAATTTGTTGATTACTGCGGTGGAGATGCAGCAGCATGGAGAACGGTAGCAATCATCTATGCAATTATCGGTCTGATTGTAAATACAATCTCAGCGCTCTCCGTAAAAGAGCTTCCGGAGGAGGAGCTTAACGAGGGAGAAGTAAAAGGAGATGAAGAAAAGTATGGACTGGTTCAGGCATTTAAGCTTCTTGTAAAGAACAAGTATTATATGATGATCTGTGGAACATATATTTTACAGTAGCTTTATAGTGCCATGATCGGTGCTGGTATCTACTACATGACATGGGTATTGAAGAACAAGAATCTTTTTGGTCAGTTCGCTTGGGCAGTGAATATCCCGCTTATTATAGCTCTTATCTTTACTCCGACACTCGTTGGCAAGTGGAATGGTATGTACAAGCTGAATCTCAGAGGATATATCATTGCCGTTATTGGTAGAGCGTTGGTTGTTGTAGCAGGATATATGGGAAGTATTCCTCTTATGCTGGCATTTACAGCCCTTGCAGCACTTGGACAGGGCCCATGGCAGGGAGATATGAACGCAGTGATTGCTTCTTGTTCAGAGTATACTTATCTGACACAGGGAAAGAGAATTGACGGAACTATGTATTCTTGTACATCACTGGGTGTAAAGATTGGTGGAGGAATCGGAACTGCAGTATGTGGCTGGTTATTAGAGCTTAGTGGGTATGTCGGGACACAGCCGCAGTCAGCACTTGATATGATGCAGTTTATGTATTTATGGTTGCCATTGATCTTTGATGTGTTAATTATGATTGTTCTTTCCAGAATGAACGTGGAAGCTGTAAATGAAAAATTGAAAGCTGAAAAGGGAATTAAGTCTGATGAAGTAACAGACGCAACAGAGTATTAAGGTTTATATGTAATGAAAAGCATTGTCTAATTGAACATTCGAGAAAGGCAATGCTTTTTGTGCAAGAAGGTGTATATTTTGACGGTGAAGACAATAATAGAGATCCCTAAGCATGACATTACGTCGGAGAATATTCATTCTATCGTGCAAAAGGAAATCGGAATTGTCTTTACAAAGGTTTTAGAGGATGCAGGCGTTTATAAACGAACACCAGATGGAATTGCTGCATTCAATAGATTTATTGATAATTTATAAAAAGGACCATTTCATTTTTGTGAAATGGTCTGCAAGCTAGGTATTCAGTTTTCACAAAGCAGTCCTTTTAGTATTTTATGCATGATATACATGTTCAAAGTAATCAGCGTAGAATACTAAAAGGTTGTTCATATAATTCTTAAACTTGTTCATAATGCGTACCTCCTTTCCTTATTTACAAGCTGATTATAGAATAAATACAATGTGATTGCTTGCCAAATCGAAAGAAAAAGTAGACAAATCTTGCAAAGGGGGCGTAACCAATGCATTTATTATTTGTTGATACAAGAGAAGAAATATTAGCTTTAAAAAGAAAATCGAAGCATGTTACTCCGCATTTACATAATGCATTGGAGATCGTATGTGTGACAAATGGAACACTGGAGCTGGGAGTTGGACAAGAGTTATACCACATGGAAAAGGGAGATATTGGTTTTGTATTTCCTGATATTATCCATCATTATCAGGTTTTCTCTTCGGGAGTGAATAAGGCGGTTTACATTATTTCTCCACCATTTGCGATTGGGAAATATGCTGATATTATACAGACGATGGCACCGGATTACCCAATCATAAAGGCAGAAATGGTGGAGCCGGAAGTATACCGGGCAATTAATGCTATCTTGGATACAGACCACATGGATATAGCAGTTATACAGGCATACCTGCAGATTTTGATTGCAAGATGCATTGGAAAGCTGAAACTGGTCGAGAAAGGAGATGTGGGAAGTAAAGATCTTGTCTATCAGGCAGTATCGTACGTGTCTGGTAATTTTAGAAAGAATTTCTCGTTAGATGATATGGCAAGAGATTTGGGAGTGAGCAAGTATGTTTTATCACGAACATTCTCCAAAACATTCCATCGTAATTTCAATCAATATCTGAATGATGCAAGACTAAATTATGCTTGCCATCGCTTGGAAAATACCAGTGATGCCATTATAAATATATGCTATGATAGCGGATTTGAAAGTCAGAGAACATTCAATCGGGTATTTAAGGAACGATACAAAGTTACACCGAGCGAATACAGAAATACAAGCCGTACAGATATAATATCGTGACTATCAAACATAGAGGCAGAGGTGTCAATTTCCTTCTGGTAGTGTTGCAGCTCCTTCAGGTCACGCTCGTTTTGCCGCTGCTCCTGATCTTGGTGCAAACGAAGGTAATAATCCCTCTGCAATTTCTTCACTTCCGTGATACAAAATCAAAACTTTTCTCCTTCATCCTATACTTCCTCGGTGTCACTCCATACTTCTGTTTAAACGCCTTGATAAAATGGCTGCAGTCACAAAATCCTGTCTCCTGGCTAATATAAGTTAGGTCAAAATCTGTGAATTGCAATAAGTCCTCCGCTTTTTGCAGTCTTACCGTGAGAATCATCTCCTTGCAGGTCTGCCCATAGTACTCCTTGAATATTGTGGCAAAATACGAATAACTCATATGAAATTTTTCTGCCAGCTCCGCCACCGAGAGATCTTCCTGGTAGTGTTGTGAAATGTACTCAGATATCTCTGTAAATTTTTCGCTTAATACAGTTTCCTTTTTCCTTTTTTTTATCTGAAAGCCTTCCTGCTTCCAGACACGAAGAATTTCTGCCATAAGAAGACAATAATTCGAATGCATAATAATGTCATAACCGAATTGCTTTTCTTCTAACGTCTTCACTGATCCCTGAATCAGCTGCTTCATTTTTTCCTGATTAAATTTCTCTTTCGAAAAATAAACCGATAGCTTCTGCTCCACTGCTGCCATGGCGATCAGACTCGAAATCGGTGGAAGCGCCGAACCGGATATATTCAGATGTACCGGATCAAATTTCAGGACATAGTAGCGGATTGGAAGTTGTCCTGCTGAATAAATTGCATGAGCCATCTGCGGATAAAATACGATCAGATCTCCCGGTTCCAATACATAATTCTCTTCTCCTGCCTCTACATACGCCTTTCCCTCCACCATGTAAAGAATCTCCACAAAATAATGCCAATGTGGAAGAATTGGAAACATCTCAGATGTCTGTGCATCAAATAAAAAGGCTTCATATGGTTTGTTTAATTTGTCTGAATATTCAAAATAAGGTTTCACAGGTTATCTCCATCATAGATTTTTACAATTTTATAATAGATTCATTATATCATATCTTTTTTCTATATGATATACTTTCAGCAGAAAACATTCAGAAACTATATAATTCAAAAGACAGGAGTTTTTTACCAAAATGAAAATTCAAAATCAACTTGGATATATTAAAGGAATTACATTTGCCCCGTTTCACAAACGTGGTTCTCTTTCTACACAGACTGCACGTGATAGTTTTGATTATATGATAGAACACACTGCTGCTGATTTCGTAATCCTTGCTCCTGTAGGGCTACAGGACCACGCACACTCAGAAGAGATCTGTTACACTTCCAGTGCCACATTCTCAGATGAAGAATTAATCAATATGATACGTTATGCAAAAAGCAAGAGCATCCGTGTTGCCCTGAAACCTACCGTCAATTGTAAAAACGGTGTCTGGCGCGCTTACATCAGTTTCTTTGAAAAAGATGTTCCATGTGAACCGAAATGGGAAAACTGGTTTGCCTCTTACACAGAATTCCAGACACACTATGCCAAAATTGCAGAAGCCGAACAATGTGATCTTTTTATTGCAGGATGTGAGATGGTAATGACGGAACACCGCAGTGAAGAATGGAGAAACGTAATCGCTGCGATCCGAAACTATTACCACGGACCTGTTTCCTATAATACCGATAAATATCAGGAAGAAAATGTAACCTGGTGGGATTGTGTCGACATGATCTCCTCCAGCGGATATTATCCGATTGATCAGTGGGAACAGGAACTTGACCGTATTGAAAGGGTCGTTCAGAAGTTCAAGAAACCATTTTTCTTCGCTGAAGCAGGATGCATGTCCAGAAAAGGTTCCTCACTGGTGCCTAACAACTGGGCAATTCAGGGAGCTTTACGTCTGGAGGAACAACCAGACTGGTATCGAGCTATGTTCGAAGCTTGCGCAAAACGCTCATGGGTCAATGGTTTTGCCATGTGGGAATGGGCACCGGTTCTTCCTTCCAGAAGTACTGCGGCAAGAGATACCAGCTACGAAATCTGCAACAAACCGGTACAGGAGGGTATTAAAGACTACTATGGGAGAGTCAAAAGAAAATAACATACAACAAACTTCAGAACAGGATCTCTGAAAAGAACACGATATTCTGGAAGCTCTGTAAGACGCTGGCATACAGGAAGAGGAGCATCTGCACTGGTATGTTCAAATGCCCCCCCTTTGAACACCTCTAGGGTAAATATGGTTAAATTGTATCTCGTTCAGTGTTCCAACGAAGACAGAGGGACACTCTTTGTGACAAAAGGAACGTCCCTATAAAGACATTTTCCCTTTTCTGTGTTATAATAATGTGTAATTTGTATATTTACAGATAGAAAAGGGAGGAGTTATGTTTCATTATTTTTTACAGTTGAATTTTGCGACAATCTTAATATCCTTTTTTATGTTGATTTTCGTCAATGTAAATCCTGTATTTCAGAGAAAGGTAATTCGGTTGTTTTCCATTGCGATAAGCTCAGTACTGTGTCTGGTTATCGTTGACAGTATAGAATACTGGTGTGCGACACTTCCGTATCCGACAATGCTGCGTGTGGCAGTATCTATTATTGGGTATGCGCTTAGACCAATCAATATATGCTTTGTGATCATTCTTTCCTGTGGTAACAGAGTGTCGCAAAAGTTTAAGAAATTTATTGCACTTCCGGGAATTCTGAATATGTTGATCGCTTCCACTGCGTTATTTTCAGGTGTTTGTTTTTCCTACTCGGATAAGAATGAATTTGTGCGGGGGCCACTTGGATATTCGGCATTTGCTGCCTCCGGTTTTTATTTAATTCTGTTGGTTATCCTGACTAATAAGTTATATAAGATGGAGCATACATACGAATCGCTGATCGCAATTTCCATTGCGGTGACGAACACGATATCTGTCATTCTGGAGGCGTTTTTCCATTATGACGGACTCATCAATACCACGGGAGCTGTGAGTATTGCATTTTATTATATGTATTTGACGACACAGCAGTTCAAGCGGGATCCACTTACGCGTGCGCTCAACCGTCGGTATTTTTATCTGGATGCGGATCATTTGATGGAGAGCAAATGTCTGACAGCGGTAATTTCCATTGATTTAAATGATCTGAAGAGGATCAATGACGAGAATGGCCATGCGGCCGGGGATACGGCTTTGTGTACGATTGTAGCGTGCATTCAAAATATACTGCCGAGGGGATGCCACCTGTATCGAACCGGTGGTGATGAGTTTATGGTCTTATGTTCACGGGTTTCAAAAGATGATGTCCCTGCTCTGATCGATCATATGCGGAGGGAGCTTTCTAAGACTCTTTATTGCTGCGCCATTGGTTTTGCCATGCCGGATGCAGACGAGGATTTTCAACATATATGTTCTATTGCAGATGCAGCCATGTATGCAAATAAAAAACAATTAAAAGGCGAAGATACGATCCGCTAGTAATTAAAGTAGTAGAAGATAGATGCCTTAATTGAGAAGATAATTATGAGAAAAGTTTAAATCAGCTTAATCAAAATAAGAATGGGAGGAAGAATACATATGAAAAGAATAACAAAGTACATGATAGCAGTTTTCTTGATCAGCATGTTGCTGCCATGGAATGCACAGGCAAAGACGAAGTCCATTGTGAATTGCAAATCGAAAAAATATAGTTACAGTGATATGAAAAAGGATATTCAGCAACTGGCAAAAAAATATCCGGATTACTGTTCCTATAAGGTAATCGGAAAGACACGGCAAGGGCGTAATATCTATGATTTTATGATCGGCAATCCGGAGGCGGAGAAGTCGTTGCTCATTATCAGTACAGTACATGCAAGAGAATATGTTTGCAGTGCCACTACGATGCGGATTGCAGAGTATTATCTTGATAATTATAATAAAAAGATTGGTGGAACAAAACCAGGTAAAGTATTCGATAAAGTACAGCTTCACATGATTGCAATGGCGAATCCGGATGGTGTGTATATTTCGCAGCATAAACAGGCAAACTGGAAGTCGAATTCCAGAGGGGTGGATATCAATCGGAATTTCCCGATTCGTTTTAAGATTCAGGGAAAGAAGGGATTGGGAGGATATTCCGGGAAGAAAGCAAACAGTGAGAAAGAGACAAAGGCGATCATCAAATTAATCAAACAATTAAAAAAGGAACAGCAGTTGTGTGCACAGGTCAATTATCATGCAATGGGGAATATTATTTTTGGTTCGTATGATGGAAAGAATAAGAGAATAAAAAAAGAATGTGCACAGATATATAAGATTGCCCGAAAGGAGACGGGATATGCAGATTCCGCAGGATATGTGGGATCATCTTCCGGAAACTGCAGAGATTATATGATGGAGAAAATTAAGGTGCCAAGTATTACAATAGAGGTTGGAACAACGACATGTCCTGTTGCCTACAGGGAATATAACCGGATATTTGAAAAGAACAAGGACGTGTTGATCCGTATTGCTAAGTTATACCAATAGAAATAGATCATGAGTTAGCAAAGGAGGGTTACCATATGCTAAAAGAATGGAAAGAAATGGAGTGTCCGGACAAGGACGAGCTAAAGACAAGACTGAGTGCAGCAAGAGAGAAGCTTGCAAGACAACAGTTACTTATTAAGGAGAAGAAGATACCGGTTCTTGTTGTGATGGAAGGTTGGGGAACCGCAGGAAAAGGATACTGTATCGGACAGATCATACGCAACATTGATCCGCGTTTTTTTAAGGTTTTCTCAATGCAGAAAAAGACGGAAGAGGACAAACGAATGCCGTTTTTGTATCGGCATTTTGCGAAGATTCCGGAAGAAGGACAGTTTGTGTTTCTGGATACGGCGTGGATGGATGAAACGACACAGGATTATATGTCGGGGACGATTTCTGAAGAATTGTATGCAAACCGGATCGAGTGCATCCGTCGATTTGAACGTCAGCTTACAGATAACGGATATCTGGTAATGAAATTTTTCCTGCAGGTATCAAAAAAAGAGCAGGCAAAACGTCTGCATATACTGGAAGAGCAAAAGGATACAACGTGGAGGGTTGGCAAGAAGGACCTCTGGCAGAACGCACATTATGACAGGTGCACAGAAGTATATGATTCCTATATGAAGAATACGAATATGCCGTCTGCACCGTGGTATATTGTGGATGCACAGGCACGTAAATGGACGGAACTTCAGGTGTTGGAGACTTTGACGCAGGGAATAGAGATTGCACTTAGCAATCACAAATTGGCAGTACCGTTATTACAGAATGTATTTCCGTTGGAGCGTATGCCATTACTTTCTGAGATCCCGTTAGATAAGACAATTGAGGAGACGGAGTATAAGAAAGAGTTAAAACATTTGCAGCAACGGTTAGGAGAGCTGCATAACCGTCTGTATCGCAAGAAGGTACCGGTTATCATTGCATATGAAGGATGGGATGCTGCCGGAAAAGGCGGTAATATTAAGAGGATCACAGAGGCTTTGGATCCAAGAGGTTACGAGGTGCATCCGATTGCCAGCCCCGAACCGCATGAGAAAGCACGGCATTATCTGTGGCGTTTCTGGACAAGACTTCCTAAGACCGGACATATTGCCATTTTTGACCGTACCTGGTATGGACGGGTGATGGTGGAACGTCTGGAGGGATTTTGCAGTGAAAATGACTGGATGCGTGCATACAATGAGATCAACGAGTTTGAGAAGCTGCTGCATGATGAAGGAGCCGTGATCATTAAGTTCTGGGTACAGATCGACAAGGAGACACAGCTTGCAAGATTTACCGATCGACAGAATACACCGGAGAAACAGTGGAAGATTACGGATGAGGACTGGCGTAACCGGGAAAAATGGGATCAATATGAGGAAGCAGTCAATGAAATGATTGCAAAGACTAGTACCACATATGCACCATGGCATATATTGGAATCGGTAGATAAGAAATATGCGAGAATTAAGGCACTTAAGATAGTGATCGAACAGTTAGAACAGGCATTGAAATAAGATTTGCACAATGCCATTATATGAGATTATGAAATTGGGGCAGACTACGGATTGGATCTGCCCCAATAGTTTTCAATGGCTTCCTGTTGAAGAGCTTCTCCGATTATGATCAGAATTGCCTGACCGTTAGGAATTGGCTGAATCTCAATTTTCTGATGGGTGGCATTGATGGCAAGCCAGGTTCCATCGGAAAGTTTCTGGAATCCCTTGATGCGGAATACTTTTCCGCAGCTGGGATCAGATAGGATCTCTTTACAGGATCTGCGGAGAAAATCTTCCGTAAAATTCATATTCATAAAATACAGACTGTCGTAGGTATCCTGCTCATCAAACCACATTTTGGTATAGTCGGCTGTCTGATAGCCGGAGGAGAGGATTGCCTGATAATCACAGTCCTGTAATGTTGACCAGTCGGTTGCAATCACCAGAGGATTCG
>ERZ779681.761-NODE-761-length-10696-cov-45.5054_pt1 | contig 10696 bp, 8 predicted proteins | sample MGYA00511905_ERZ779681 | MGnify/ENA primary metagenome ERZ779681 (study PRJEB29588, sample SAMEA2144578) | human gut metagenome | biome: human gut; feature: human-associated habitat; material: faeces | place: Denmark | collected 2008/2010 ... | reverse complement strand
ACGAAGCAGATGTTCATCAAAGAACGGGATGCTTCTTCAACAGTACCCTTGAAGAGTTTGTTGCGGTCGATTTCAGCATAAAGAACTTCAGCACGTTCGTGAGCTCGCTTGTCAGCAGCCTCAACACCACCATTAGCCTTCAACCAGCGGAGATTCTCCATCAAGGTATAGATAGGAACAACAGGAGGAGTATTGAACATACTGCCCTTCTCTACGTGAGTACGATAATCGAGCATAGTAGGAAGCTCGCGAGGAGCCTTGCCGAGCATATCATCCTTTACGATGATAACAGTAACACCTGCCATAGAAAGATTCTTCTGAGCACCTGCATAGATGGCTGTATACTTAGAAACATCTACTGGACGGCTCATGATATCTGAAGACATATCAGAAATCAATGGTACGTTTACATCTGGATCAACACGGAGTTCAGTACCATATATAGTATTGTTGCTTGTTAAATGCAAGTAATCACAATCGGCTGGTACAGTGTTAGGAACCTGTGGATAGAAAGTGAAATTGGCGTCGGACGATGATGCGATCTCCACGACCTCACCAAAATGCTTTGCCTCTTTCATTGCCTTCTTAGCCCAAGTGCCAGAATTAATGTAGGCAGCCTTCTTGATGAGGAAGTTTGCTGGAATCTGCATAAACTGCAATGACGCACCACCACCAAGGAAGATTACGGAATAACCCTCAGGAATGTCAAGAAGCTCCTTGAATAAGGAGACTGCCTCATCAACTACTGGCTGGAAATCCTTAGCACGGTGGCTGATTTCCATCAATGAAAGACCTGAACCATTAAAATCCAAAATCTGCTTTGCTGTGTTCTCAATCACTTCGCGTGGAAGCATTGATGGACCTGCGTTAAAATTGTACTTCTTCATCTTTGTATAATTATTTAAGTTTTATACGATATAATCCTGTTAGCAGGAAAAATTAGTGCACAATACATCCATATAGGATACATAGTAAACCTTTGGATTGTATTTACGACTGCGAAATTACACTTTTTATTTGAAACTACCAAACTTTTCTGCACATTTTTAGCGTTTTGAGCAGATTTCTTTCATTTTGTTAGTCATTTTAGTATAATAACTGCATATTTATGTCTATTTTTACATTTATTATACATTAGCAAGCAACAAAGAAAAGATAGCAGCAGTTTGTCAACTACCTTACCTCTTCCACTATCGTTTTGACACCTTTTATCTTTTCACCCTTAACATTATTCAGTAAGCTACGTAACTTCGTTCGGGAAATGGCAGCATAAGCATAACGGTCATTGACATCAATCTTGCCGATTTCCGTCGACTGCAGCCCACCCTTCTTGCAAAGGAAGCCTAAGATGTCACCCTTGCTAATCTTATCCTTCTTTCCTTTACCTATATATATAGTAACCATCTTAGGTTTAGCTGGCGCAGGAAGCTGATCAGCAGCAGGCATCTCGTAATCCTCAATTTCAGCATCCACATATTCCGGAATATGCTCTTCAGGACCTAGCAGGAAGAAAGCCTTGCCCTGGGCTTCCCATCTTGCCGTACGTCCTACACGATGGATATAACCATCTTCGCTCTCCGGCATGTGATAATGGATAATATTATCTATATCAGGAATATCAAGTCCGCGCGAAGCCAGATCCGTACTCACCAGGATATTGGCACTACCGTTGCTGAAACGATAGAGAGAAGCCTCGCGTTCCTTCTGTTCCAATCCACCATGGAAGAAAGAGGTAGAAAATCCCTGCTCTACCAGATATTTGTTGGTACGCTCTACACTGTCGCGATAATTGAGGAATACAATGGTACTCTGATTGCCTAAACTGCGTAGCAAAAGTGACAGACTCTCCAGTTTATCCTTTACCGGACTATCCACCTTATATATATGTACACGGTCAGGAACCTGATCTTCATCCACACGGTAATCTATCTTTTCTACCCTACCCATGTGTACGAAATGAGGAATCTCCTCCGCCTCGGTAGCAGAAAGCAGGAAATGTCGACGCAAGCCAGGCAATGACTTAATCAGTCGGCTCATTTCGTCCTGGAAACCCATCTCCAGGCACTTGTCAAACTCATCAATCACCAGGTATTTTATATGATATGGAGAAAGATTTCCCTTATCCAGATGATCATTGAGACGACCCGGAGTTCCAAATACAATCTGAGGACGAACCTGTTTCATCACACGATGCTCATCCATCGTAGCACGACCGCCATAGCAAGCCATCGCACGCAAACCGCTGCCCATATTCTTCAATACGTTAGCCGACTGCAAAGCGAGTTCTCTACCAGGAGTTACCACCACCACCTGTGCCTCGTCATCAGTTGTATCTATAAGTTGGGTAAGAGGCAGAAGATAAGCCAGTGTTTTTCCGCTACCTGTTGGCGAAAGTACTACCACATCCTTGTTCCCGTGCAAGATTGCCTGCATAGAATCCTGCTGCATATCATTGAGCTCAATGCCCAGTTTATCTAAAATTCTGTCTATCATAAATTTCTAATAATCAATTTCTAAAGAGAAGTTTTCTTTTATTAAAAAGAAGTTTTCTTTTCAAGAGAAGTTTTCATAAATTCCTCATCATGAGGCATTATTTCTTTTTCTGATTGAGCAGTTTGTCTATCTCATCAAACTCCTTACCCATGTTCAGGTTCAGATAGATGGTATATAGCGGCAAAGCCCACTGGTCCTGCATATCAGGCGCCATCGTTCTGTACTTCTGCAGATAAGGCATCGCACTCTTGTAAAGTCCGTCTATCTCCTGATGAGTTTTGCGGGATTGCTGCGAATTATTATCCATTTCAACCGCCTGATTAAAATAAGCCAAACCTATATTATAATAAGCACCAGCTAAAGAATCGTTCACAGCAAGTGCCTTTTTGCACACTTCGATACATTGCTTGAAATCACCCATATTCAAGAGAATGGTTCCCTTGGTAAAGAGATAGATATCATTGTCGGGAGCTATCGCCAGCGCCTTATCTGCTACGGCGAGTGCAGAATCGAGTTGGTTTTCCTGCGAATAATACTCTACCAGACGCGGGAAGAAGAACGGGAATTTCGGATCCCGCTCAAAACCTTCCTTCAAGGTCGAGAGATAGCGCGCAGTATCCTTCTCCAGTTTGTAAGTCTCTGCCAGATACTGTAACATATAGTTATAATGAGCCGTATCTTTCAGCGCCTCATAAGAATGATGAAGCGTAGCTTTGGTATCTTTCATCTTATATCCGGCATATACAGCCCAATAAGCTGCCGAAGAAAGATATTTGTCTTTCTGGGCATGCTTATAAGATTGGAACATCGGGGCTGTACTGCACTCTATGTACTGGTCAAAGAACTGATAAGCCTCCTTGTATTTCTGCTTCCTGATAAACCAGGTTCCTCCGTTATAGAGGTTCGGACGTATCCTGTTCAAATATTCAGAATGAGACTTGCGGAAATCAAACTCACATTTTCCTTTCTTGTTAGGAATCATCTCAACGGAATCAAGTCCTTGGGCTATAACGAAGAGCTGTCGGGTTGCATTGAAGAGTTGGGCTGTATCATACGCCTGTTTGAGGTAGAGTTTCTCATTACCCTGTTCATACTGCTTCTTCACAGCATCGAAGAGAATATTCCAAATTTTCTTGTTATTCCGGTTGGCAGAATCCGTCAGGAGTTTGCGCATACTGGATTCGGCCTTCGCCAAATCCTTGCCAGCCTTTACCAGATCTTTGGCTGCAGAAATCTCCTTCTTCTGTGCCTGCAACCCTAATGGCGCCAACAGAAGAAAAGCTATCTGTAAAACCCATAAGTTTCTGAATATCTGTATTTTCATATTAATCTCCTAAATTAAAACTTTTATTTGTTTCCATACTCATAATAATACCAGTAGGTATTTCCATAAGTATCCCGAAGAGCATTCTGCTTTTCTGTCTCATTAGCATATTTGTGATCCATCTGCTGGAAATCCTCAAAGTCTGTATCCATCACATTATCGTGATAAACGATACTTGGATTACTGCGGCGATGCGTATAAAGAACCAACGCTTCCTTATAATGAACAGGCAGTTTGCCCGAAGTTACTTTATAATGTTTCTGCACCTCTGCTACGAACTTGTCTAGTTGCTTGTCCAGCAAGAGTGCACAAAGCTGATAGTCAACAGGCAGACGATACTTGAGATGATGTTTAACCATCCATGCCGAAGGTTTCTGCATCCATTTTGGCGCCTTCCACATCATAGCCTTCACGGTTACGCTATCCGGCATCATCGCCTTACTTCCACCTACCAGCGGATAAGTAAAGAGACGGCTGCCCAGCTCGCCTGTTTCGTTGAGACAGGCTATACGGAGCATCGTCAGCGAAGAATCTGTTTTCAGAGATTTTTCACCTACTTCCAAAGCTTTTTCATACTGTTTTTCTTTCATCAGATGTTCCATGCGCATACGTTCATGAAACAGCCGATCATTGCTAGCAACAAAGTTGACAAGCAATATCATCACCAGCATCTGGAGCAAATTCACCCACATATAGCGGGAGAACCAGCCGTTGCTGTGAGGCTCTGTTTCTATCGGCTCCAACTGGCGGGCTATCCATATCAATCCGCCCCATAGAATCAGACAGAGTGGCAGGATAATCCACCACGCCCCCAGCGAATGATAACGGTCGATATCAACGGGGATATCGGTAATCATCGTCAGGATGAGGAACGAAGGGAAATAAGTAAGCCCGTGGAAACGGCGTTTCACACGGGTTACCGCGTACACTCCCACTTGCAGCAGATAGAGTACGAGCGTGATAAGCAGTGGAGCCAGCGTGTAACTGTAGTTGGTCAAACCGCCTGAGAAAACATGCTGAGCCACAGCCAGTACGTCTGCCTGGTAAAATGCCAGGTAGACGTAGGTAAATGTGATAAAGATGATAGCACAGGCGATTTGCATCTTCGCAGTACTACTCCTTTTATTTTTCATAAATCAATCTATTAATTTTTCTTCAGCACCAAAGCTGTACGAGCTGGCAGATAAAGTTTCAGCCACTCCTTACGGTCTTTCACATAAAGTGGATCGTAATTAGTCAGATGCGTCATCGTGTCATCATTCAAGCCATTACCGCCGAAATCCTTGCTGTCAGAATCAAGCACTACGCTGTAGGAACCGGTTGGAACCAGGAAGCCATAGTCGGTGAAAGAGCGGGTTGGCGAGAAGTTAAACACGAAGAGCAGATCGCCACGCATAAAGGCGAGAACCTGATCGCCATCATTATGCCAGATTTCTACAACTGGTGTCTTGTTAAAATTCTTTTCGCTTGTAATCGTCTTGAGCATTTCTCGGTCGAAATCTCCAAGATAGTGGTAGCAGAGTTCATGATTATCTACCAGATTCCACTGCCTGCGGGCGTATTTATGGCTCCAGCCATTACCCTCGCGAGGGAAATCAATCCACTCTGGGTGACCGAACGACCGAACTCATTACCCATGAAGTTGAGATAACCGCCATTGATTGTAGAGGCGGTAACCAGACGGATCATCTTATGCAGAGCAATACCACGATGAGCCATTTCGTTTTCATCGCCCTTCTTGAAATGCCAGTACATATCGGCATCAATCAGACGGAAGATGATGGTTTTATCGCCCACCAATGCCTGGTCATGACTCTCACAATAAGAGATGGTTTTCTCATCCGAACGGCGGTTCTTTACCTCCCAGAAGATGCTGGATGGTTTCCAGTCTTCATCCTTCAGTTCCTTGATGGTCTTGATCCAATAATCTGGAATATTCATCGCCATGCGATAATCGAAACCATAACCGCCATCCTCAAACTTGGCTGCCAGTCCCGGCATTCCGCTCACCTCTTCGGCAATCGTAATGGCATGCTTGTTAACCTCATGAATCAGACAGTTGGCAAGGGTAAGATAGCAGATGGCATTATCATCCTCATGACCATTGAAATAATCGCCGTAGTTGCAGAATGCCTCACCCAAGCCATGACTGTAATAGAGCATGGATGTTACACCGTCAAAACGGAAACCGTCGAAATGGAACTCATTAAGCCAGTACTTGCAGTTGCTCAGCAGGAAGTGGATGACTTCATCCTTTCCATAGTCGAAGCAGAGACTGTCCCAAGCCGGATGCTCATGACGGTCGCCAGGATAGAAATACTGGTTAGGATCGCCAGCGAGATTACCCAGTCCTTCCACCTCATTCTTTACGGCATGAGAGTGAACGATGTCCATGATGACGGCAATACCATTCTGGTGAGCAGTATCAATGAGATCCTTCAACTCTTCAGGAGTTCCAAAGCGGCTACTTGCAGCAAAGAAACTGCTTACATGATAGCCGAAGGAGCCATAATACGGATGCTCCTGGATAGCCATAATCTGAATGCAGTTATAACCATCCTTGATGATACGTGGCAACACATTCTCCTTAAATTCTGTGTAAGTGCCAACCTTCTCAGCATCCTGTGCCATACCGATATGGCATTCATAGATGAGCAGAGGTGCCACATTTGGTCTGAAGGTTTTCTTCTTCCATTTATATGGTTCCGGATTCCAAACCTGAGCAGAGAAAATCTTGGTCTGGTCGTCCTGTACTACGCGCTGTGCCCATGCTGGAATACGCTCGCCTTCACCACCTTCCCAATGAACTTTCATCTTGAAGAGATCGCCATGTTTCATCGCTTTCTCCGGAAGTTTGAGTTCCCAGTTGCCGGTATTCTTTATTCTTTTGGCACGATACTTTTCGGTTTCCTGCCAGTTGTTGAAGTCACCTATCAGATAGATGTCTGTTGCATTAGGTGCCCACTCACGGAACACCCATCCACGGGCAGTCTTATGCAGTCCGAAATACTCGTATCCATTGGCAAAATCGCTCAATGTCTGTTTGCCGTTATTAGTCAGCTGACCGAGTTTCCAGAGTGCATGGTCGTGTCGGCCCTTGATGGCATTCTCATAGTCTGCCAGATATGGGTCGTTCTTCACGAGTCCGATATGCTTTACCACAGCCTTCGCTGCCTTTTTTGCAACTGTTTTCTTTGCAGTTGCCTTTTTAGTTGCAGCCTTCTGGGCTGTAGTTTTCTTTTCTGTTGCCATATATCATGATTTTAGATGGTTACTCTATATTATTCTTCTTTAATTTTATCTTGAAGATTTCTTCTTTAATTCTTAATCTTGAAGATAGCCTTGTGGATATCACCACTACCGATGCATGGCTGATGACCGTCTTGTGGCCAGAAAATGGCAAACTGACCTGGCTTGCAGGTAACGAGCGTCTGCGCTTTCACACCAGGATACTTGGTTACATCCTTAGCCTCGTTATATTCCACTTCAGGAAGATCAGCAAGAGGAGTATAGCCATAAGTCTCCTCGTTGTCAAGAGGAATCTGAATATCAATCATCTTGCGATGTGTTTCAAGAACAGCATCTTCCTCGCTTTTTCCGTGAGCTGTCGTTATATTAACAAAGAGGTTACTCTCCTTGATAAAATGCTTACCGTCCTCCAATTTAGAGAGGTCATTATCTTTGATAAACTTCACTACATCAGCGAAGAGCGGATTGAGAGAAACATATTTCTCCAGATTGTCTAAAGTATCTACTACCATAATTCTAGTTTAAGCTTTGAGATTTGAACATTTACTTTTAACTTTGAGATTTGAAAACAGAACATTCAACATTCAATATTCAACATTATAATATGTTCTTTTTTCTCATTATTTAAAATATAAAGGTTCTCTATCTCGTTATTTATAATTTCTTTGTATTTTTCTAATTTTCTGAAGAGATTAGTCTTCAAATCGTTTGCCGTTTTCGTAGGCTCCCTTGGCTGTAATCTGTCCGTTACGGTCTTTTTCTACAAATCTTCCGTCACGCACATCGTTACGGTAGGTTCCTTCGAAACGCTTACCGTTTTTATCTTCTTCTATGCAAGGTCCCTGGCGCTTACCTTTGTGATAGGCACCCTTGAATCTTCTGCCATCAGCATAATGAATCACGACATTACCATCAACCAGACCGTTCTTGAACTCACCTTCAAACACGTCGCCGTTCTTCTTGGTCAGTTTGCCCCTGCCGTTCTGCAGATCATCCTTCCAGTCGCCTACATAGATATCGCCATTCTTCCAGATGAAGGTACCCTGACCGGTACGCAGGCCATCCTTAAACTGTCCGTTATACTTGGCGCCCTTTGCAGAGCGGAAGATGCCTATACCCGTGCGTTCTCCCTGCACATAATCGCCTTCATAAATGTCGCCATTATGAAATTTATAGATACCCTTTCCGTCCTGGATATCATCCTTCCAGTCGCCGATATACACATCGCCATCAGCATATTTGAAAGTACCTTTTCCTGAGCGCTGGTTGTCTAGCCACTGACCGTCATAAGTAGTTCCGTCTCCCCAGTTGAAGAAGCCGTTTCCATTCTTCATATCGTTCATCCACTGGCCTTTATACTGTGCGCCATTGGCATAAGTATAAACGCCACGTCCCTGACGCTTGTCCTTATACCAGTCGCCGTCATATTTATCACCATTATAATAGAACATGACGCCATGACCATGCTGGTAATCGCGGAACCAGAGGCCTACATATTTGTTGTTGTTCTGGAAATAGTAGGTGCCTTTACCATGCTGCTGGTCCTGCATCCACTGTCCCTCATACTTTTCGCCATCACTGAAGGTATAAACGCCATAACCTTCGCGCTTACCTTTCATATAAGAGCCTTCGTAGGTATCCCCATTCTTATAGATGGTAGTACCTTTTCCCTGCGGCTTTCCGCTCACCATTTCGCCTTTAAACTGACCTCCGTCACGGGTGATGCAAGAGCCAAGCGAAATCTTCTGGGCTGTGGCATCAACCGATGCCATAGCCAAAGCCAAGGCAAGGAAAAAACACTTGCTCCGACAGGACAATTTGGTATGTTGTTTCTTATTGTATTTCATATTCTACAGTTATAGTCTGACTTATCAATCTCCAAAATTACGGTTTTTTCCTCAAATAGCCAAATAGATTAAACAAATTTAAGGTAAAATCATGAAAATAGATTTTTATCTGAAAAAATCTGCAGCTTGATACAATAAACAAACACAATTTTCGTTTTTACGAAAATCGAGAATAAAATCACTAAAACAGTAAAATTATGATTTTAAATTGCGCCATCATAGATGAAGATCCGGAAGCTTTGCAACTCCTGGAACAGTATATAGAGAAAACTCCGACCCTGCATTTGATCGGAGCCTACAAAAGTGCGATAGATGCTGTAGACGGCATCCATCACAACCATCTCGACATACTTTTTCTCGCCATCCACATGCAGCAAATCAGCGGTCTGGAATTTGCAAAGGTTGTACCCAAGAACGTGAAGATTGTCTTCACCACCGCATTCAAGGAGTATGCCATCGAAGCCTACAAAGTGAATGCATTCGACTATCTGCTCAAGCCCATCACCTACGATGACTTTATGGGATCATGTCAGAAAGTCTTCGAAAGCTACATGCAGGACGATAACTACAACCCTATCAAGCGCGACGGTTTTCTGGTGGTAAAACGAGATTACAAATGCGTAAGAATCCCGATAGATGATATTCTGTTTGTTGACTGCGACAAAGACTACATCCGGTTCCATCTTGAGGGCAGGCCTAACATCAGAACCCTGGGCAACCTCAAACAGTTGGAAGAAAGGCTGCCAAGAGAGAAATTCAAGCGTGTACACCGTTCGTTCCTTGCCAACATGACAAAGTTTGATACGGTAGACCAGCAGCACATTACCTATGGCGACCAGAGCATTCCGATATCAGAAACCTACTTTGAATTTATCAAGAAATATCTGGAAGACCATTCTCTATGATGGTCTTCCAGATAGTTTTATCCTACCTTTCTTATAATATTTGCAAGGGTGATGATACTAGGATAGAAGCTCCATGTGCCAGCAGAAAATCGTGATTTCTGAATCCCCAAAGAACAGAGATACAAGGCATTCCGCTGTTCTTTGCCGTCATCACATCCACGTCGCTGTCGCCGATATATACCGCCCTTTCTCTATCCGCATGCAGCTGGCGCAAGGCTTCGTTTACGGTATCTGGAGCCGGTTTTTTCTTGATATTTTCCCGCTCTCCTATCGCCACATCTACCAGGTCGCCGAAGAAATGGCGGCAGATTTCCTGGGTAGCTGCATAAAACTTGTTGCTTACCACCGCAATGTTCTTTCCCCTATTCTTCAGTTCCTCCAGCATCTCCATCACGTCCGGATAAGGTTTCGTATTATCCATATTGTGCACCATATAATGCTGGCGGAAATCCTGCAGGGTTTTCTCAAACTTCTCATTCTCCAATCCTCCCGGCACGGCACGTTCCATCAGCTTCTTCACCCCGTTTCCTACAAACATGCGTACCTCCTCCAGCGTACGTTCAGGCATCCCGTTCAGTTTCAGCGCATAATTGCAGCTTGCAGCCAGGTCATGGAGAGAAGAAATCAGGGTGCCGTCAAGATCAAAGATATAGGTATCGAAATTGAACTGGGCATGAGGCGGAACCCTCTTGATACGGAACTCACCGCCATGGAGCACATAAACATCCTGATGATATACGCGGAGTTCACCTTGAGGAACTCCCAGTCCACCAGCCTGTTCATCACCCGAAACACCAAAGGTTCTGTTATCTCCGAATTCCCATCTCTTCAGTTTCTGGGTCTGTGCATCAATCACCACATATTTATATTCTATCGGC
>ERZ779681.751-NODE-751-length-10779-cov-1.75345_pt1 | contig 10779 bp, 8 predicted proteins | sample MGYA00511905_ERZ779681 | MGnify/ENA primary metagenome ERZ779681 (study PRJEB29588, sample SAMEA2144578) | human gut metagenome | biome: human gut; feature: human-associated habitat; material: faeces | place: Denmark | collected 2008/2010 ... | reverse complement strand
TACAGGTGGGCGCCCCGGGTGGAACCAAAAATGGCGTCGTCCTTTAAGGGATGCTATGGATTATTTAAGAGATGAAATAATACCGTTGTGTCAAAAATTTGGCAAGAAGTATTTTAAAGATTTCTTAGATGCAAGAATGAACTATATTGATGTTATTCTTGATAGATCAGAATTAAGTGTTAAAAATTTCCAAACAAAATATTTTATAGAAGGGCTTGATGATACTTCAAAAATCAGAGCTATGGAATTGTTGGAAATGCAACGACATGCAATGCTTATGTACACAAGCTGTGGTTGGTTCTTCTCTGATATTTCGGGTATTGAAACAACTCAAATCATGAAATACGCTGCAAGAGTTATTCAGCTTGCCAAAAACTTTACGAAAAAAGATTTGGAAACACCATATTTAGATATTCTTTCTAATGCTCAAAGTAACTACAAAGAAATGGGTAACGGAAAAGAAATCTATAACAAATATGTTAAACCTTCTGTTGTAACCTTGAAGCAAATAGTAAGTTTGTGGGCTATTTCTTCACTTTACCAAGAAGTTGAAGACGAGGAAGATGTATATTGTTATACAATTACCAAGAAATCGTATAAGAAAATCAAAAACGGTGATTCTCAACTTGTTCTTGGGCATGTAGAAGTTCAGTCCAAGATTACAATGGAGCATTCTGATATAATGTTCGCAATGGTACAGTTCTCCGGTGGGGATTTCCAATGTGCCTTGAGAGATTATACAGATGAATATGAAACAATAGAAAAAGAACTTGCCAGAACCTTTATGATGTATCCGTTGACAGAAATCATCAGAGGTATTGACGGATTCTTTGGTAAAGATTACTTCACTCTTAAAGATATCTTTATTGAAGAAAGAAGAAAAATTCTTCAAATATTGTTGAAAGACAAGTTATCAGCGTTTGCTCGTAACTACGAAGAAATATATGAGGACGGAAAAAACTCAATCTTTCATTTACAAGCGTTGGGCTTAGATGTTCCTGAAGAATTTAAAATATCTGCTCAATACACTTTAGGTCGTGAGTTTAACGAATTATTCGTTAACACAAACGGTTATATTGATGAGGATATACTTCAATTAGCTGCTGATATTAATTTTGAAGCTAAACGTTTAGGTATAAAGATTGATAAAACCGAAACTGATAAATTCTTTGCTAAAAAGATTGTTCAAAGCATAAATCGTTTAGTTTACAGTATGGAATATCAACAAGCTGATGTTACATTAGAGCTTCTCGAAGCTGTTAAAAAATTAGAGATACAACCTGACTTGTCAGAATCTCAAAATATTTTTTATTCAAAAGTTGTTGCTAAGTTTAATCAATTAATTGAATCTATGAACAGAACATCAGACAGAGAATTAGTACTTTTATTGTTTGATATTGCAAAACGATTGAATTTGAATATTGACTTTTATAAATCAAAATTTGATAAAGCTATTTTAAACTAACTATCTTGCCAGCAAAATAGCTTTATTCTCCATTTGAGAGTTCAGATATTCCATCTTTTTGATTCTTTCACGAGCAATAGATGTCAGATTGATGTATCTGTTTCGTTCTTCGCTGATTTTTAGCGTAGAAGGTTCTTTGCTGTTGTAGTATTCCGATTTCATTTCTAAGTTTAAGCACGCTTCTTGAATAGCACAAAGAAGGCTGTCTATCAGTGTAAGTTCTTCATAAGCATTTTGACATAAATCCATGTATAACAATGCAATTTTGTTTTCTCTCATACAAATCTCTCCATATAAATTTCTTAATTCCAATATAAGTATATTCAGTGATTGCAAGATTGTGTTAATAAATTGTCGTTTTTTATTTGTTTAAATCCACTTTGAGATAAAGTGCTGATATGCTATAATAAAGACCTTGAAAAAAATATTATTAACAGTCTTAATTTATGTGTTTTCTGCATCATTTGCCTTTTCTAATTCTAATGAAATAGAAAAAGACAATATCTTTATGATTGATGATGCTCCGTTTGAAGTGCATAAATCACGAATTGAAAAAATAAAAGAAGCGAAGCCCGAATATGACAGTTATGGATTTAGATTAAAAGATTCAATAGCAAATATCTTGCCCCCTGATGAAGAATGTATTAACCATAAATGCCCTGTATATCTTTTAGATGCAACAACTACAAGATATTTTGAAAAAGGTCCTTTAGACAGTTTCCATACAGGGTTCTTTTATAAAGGCTCTCTGCCTGTATCTATTGTTCAAGGTGGCGCTACTCATACTGACTATGTTCAAAATAATATAGAAAATCATTTCAGAGGCTATTTTAAAGACGGAAAAACTTCTTTCAATATTTCAACAAGATATACTCCTCGTAAAGATTTAGATTTCTTCCAATTTTTGATAGGCGATTTGTTTATATCTCATCAAGTAACACCTCATAACAGGCTTGTTTTAGGTAACTCAAGAACTCACTCAGGGGAAGAAGGCTCAAAGCCTGATTGGCAAATCCCATTGATTGCTTATTCTCAAATCAGCAGAAATTTTGGTAACATAAGAAAGTTCGGTGCAAGAGTAATTGGGGATTATGACCTTGTGGAATACGATTTCGGAGGCTATAGCTCGGATTCATATTTTAGAGAATTCTTTCCGGGAGTAGAGTTTACAGGTTGGATTAATTTGAAACCGTTAGGAAAAACAAACGGTAAATACGGAGATTTGAAACTTGGAGGTGGTATAAGTTCAGGGCATAATAATTTCACATACAATGTTGCAGGTGCTTATGCCAGATATCAATATAAGAAATTTCGTGCAGATTTTGAGTTTGCAAATGCAGACGGCTATAACGGCAATTTAGGCTTCTCAAAGAATCATGCCAGAGGTTTATATACTACAGTTTACTATCGAATAAATCCAAAACTTGAATTCCTTGCAAGATATGATGCATTTCAGCCGAATTTAGATGTATCAAGAAAAGATATAAAAGAGTATATTGTTGGCTTAAACTACTATGTTAAAGGTCAAGGTTTAAGGTTTATGATAAATTATATCTTTAGACAAAACAGCTTTGACAAAGACTCGCATAGAATAATCTTGGGTACTCAAATAATGTTATAAGATTTCTTGCAAAATTTTATCTGATTTAAATTTCTTGCTAGAGTGGCTTTGGATATAATTTTTTAATAGATTAAAACATACCGTACAAACTTTTTCGTTTGCTTTTTGGTCATAGTCGCAAGTATAGTCAAAATCAAACTGTAGCATAGCTTCTAAGAAATCTCTTATTTTATAGTGCATTTTAGTCTTAATTTTAAAAGTTTGGTTACATTCTTCGCAGATGATTCCACCCATATCTTGAGAGAAATACATATCTTTGTTCAAAACTCTTTCGCCGCAACATAGGCAAGAATCCAATTCCAAAGAAAATCCTGAAATCAACATCATTTTGAGTTGGAATTTGATAACTGCAATAAGTACATCTTTTTTTGTTTTTGAACGAGAGATTTTATCCAACGCCTTGTATAACAAATCATAGACTTCTTTTGAGCAAGGGTCTTCTTCTACCCCAAAGTTAGATACAACTTCTGATATGTATGAAGAACATATTAACTTATCAATATCATGACGAGATTCATTGAATGTATTTATTGATTGGGCTTGGCAAATTCTATCTAAACTCTTACCCTTTGCAAACATCAAAGTATTTGCAATCAAAGAGTCCATTCTTGCCCCGAGTTTGCTTTTAGGCTTTTTAACCCCTTTGGCAACTCCTCGAATAAGCCCTTTATCCCTTGAATACATAAGGATTATTTTATCTGCGTCACTCAAATCGTACGATTTGAGATTAATTGCATCTGTCGTGTAATTTCTCTCCTCCATAATAATATTATTCTATGAAAGATTTTCACTGTTGTCCATTCTGTTTGCAAAAGTTAACATATCAAAATAATTATTTTAAACTTTCGCATAGGGCATTACTCGAAAGCTGTTTACCTGTGAATTGTTCAATCAAATCGTTTTCTTCTATGCTTTCGCCGTACTGAAAAAGATTTTTGTTTAAAAATTCTGCAGTTGATTTATTTTCTGTTATCATACCCAATTTATCTGTAAGGTGTTTGTATATTTGAGCTTTTATTACATTTGCTCTGAAATAGTTTTGATAATACGCAGGGTGAGAAAGATAATGAGGAATTGTCGCCCATTCGTTGTTAATCTCCTCGGTTTTGTTTTTGCCTGTGTATAAACATTTCAAATCGTGCCATAGTCTGCTTGGATTTTGATTTGGATTCTTGTACATTTCTTTTTCAAAAATAATTATTAGAATACTTCTGTTAATAAATCTTGATTCAGATTTTTTTAAGTCATTTTTGAATCTTTGCAAAGTTTCTTGTGGAACAATATCTTTCAAAATGTTTTCTCGTTGAGCCAAATCTCCCATCATCATTGCAACAGCTTCTGTCATCGCTGGTGTTGTGCCTTGGTCAAGATAAGGCAAATTTTTATCTATTCCGAGGTTATAAACACAATGTCCGAGTTCATGACAAAGTGTATCAAGACTAAGAGTGTTGTTCGTCAAATTTGCGAGGATTCTTGAATCTTTGCCTGCTTCTATTTCAAAACAAAAACCATGAGTATTTTTATTTTTTCTAGGGAACAAATCTAAAGTGATGTTCATATTTTCGATATCAAATCCCATGTTTTTGTATGCTTGTATAGAAATATCAACTACTTGTTCTTTTGTTTTTAGGTTCGCATTAATCTCTTTTGCAGGGTTTGTATCAAGTAACAAGCCATAGTGATAAGCCTTCAAGTCTGATGTCTTTATTCCATATTCTTGGGCTAATTCTTCTTTAGTTTCTTGTTGCAGTTTTTTATTTATTTCTTTTGCGTTTTCATAAACTTCATGTAAAAGATGAGTTAGATAATCTGCATCAACATCATATTCTTCTTTTAATTGATAATCAAAGAAATTTTCGTATCCTTGAGTCTTTGCAAATTCGTTTCTAAGCTTTATTAACTGAACTAAATCTTCTGCAATAATATCTCCACCTTTAACTTTTGCGTTATAAGCTTTTTCTCTGATTTCAGTATTCTTTTCTGTTTCCAAAATCTTGCTTATTTCAGCTTTTGTAACTTCTTTGTTATCAATATATGGAATATAAGCATTGTATTTTGCTGCAATTTCGTTTTCTTTTTCTCTTAATTGTTGTTTAAGCTCTCCAGCGTTCAATTCCTCATCAAAACACTTTACAAGGTCTTTTAATTGTTTATCAAGGTGTTTGTCAGAAAGTCCTTGAGCTTGTATTGCAGATAGCTTTTTGAACAATTCTTCATTTTGGAATAATTCGTGAGATTTGTTTTCTGCTTCTAAATATAGGTTTTTGTTTTCGTCAGTACTGTTTATATAAAATTCCCATGCTTTTAATTCAGTATCCAAGTTTTGTGGTGCAAGTTGTTTGCAAAACTCATCTCTTATAGTTATGTATTCTATTTTATTGTTCATTCTAAAGACCTCCGAAAAGATTTTACCATAATTATTTTTACGATATAATTATATAAACGTATGAAAAAATTGTAAAATAAGATTGGGGATTTTAAATGAAGTTAAATAATACGACTGCAGCAAATTCTTTCAGATATAGTTGGCTTTTAGGAAGAATATTTCCTTTTGTGAAACCGTTTCTGTTTAGAATCTTCTTAGGTGTTTTGGTTGCTATTCCTGTAGGGTTGTTAGATGGTGTTACTGCATTTGCTCTAAAACCTTATATGGATTATGTAATCGGGTGTAAAGATTTAGTCTTAAATATGTTCGGACATGCATTTGTAGTTCCTTATGGTGCTTTGGCAGCTATAATACCTTTTGGTGTTGTGCTTTTTGCTATATTCCAAGGTGTTATGAGATATTTGAATGATTATTTAACAGATTGGACAAGCCAAAAAATTACAAACTCTGTTAAGATAAAACTGTTTTCTTCATTAGTAACAATGGATTCTAGTTTCTTTGATGAAAATTCTTCAGGAATTATTTTAACAAGATATCTTTCGGATCCTGATGCTGCTGCCAGAAACTTTATACAGCAAATAAAATCAATCGTAACAAGTGTATTTGGTGCCGGTAGTTTAATTGCAGTTATGTTAATTAGCTCTTGGAAACTTGCACTTGTTGGAGTTTTAGTTTTAGGTTGTGCATTCTTACCAATGGCTTTAATACGTAAAAAAGTAAAAGAAACTTCTAACAAAGGTATGGTCGTTGGTGGAAATATAACTACTAATTTTAATGAAACTTATTCTGGTAATAAGGTTATGACTGCATATTCTTTGCAAGAGCATCAAAAAGAAGAATTTAATAAACAAATTAACAAATCATTTGATATCAACATTTCATTAACTAAGCGTTCTGCTTGGATGTCACCTATTATGTATTTCATTGCATCAATTGGTATTGCTTGCGTACTTCATTATGGTACTCAATTAATTATATCTGGAGAAATGACAGCTGGTAGTTTCGCATCATTTGTAACATCATTATTGTTATTATATAAACCAATGAAAACTTTAGGCGGTACTTTAACAAGTATTCAAGGTATTTTTGTTTCATTTGGTCGTGTTTTTGAATTATTTGATATTAAACCTTCAATTATAGATAAACCAAATGCTCAAGTGATGACAGATTTACACTCAAGTATAGATTTTGAAAATGTATGTTTCGAATATGAAAAAGATAGACCTGTTTTGAATAATATTAATATGCATGTTAATAAAGGTGAAACAATCGCACTTGTCGGAAATTCAGGTGGTGGTAAATCTACATTGGTAAACCTGTTACCTCGTTTCTATGATGTATTATCAGGTGCTATCAAGTTTGACGGTGTGGATATTCGAGATATTACATTAGAATCGCTAAGACATCATATTTCAATCGTATTTCAGGATAATTTCTTGTTTACTGGAACTATTAGAGAAAATATTCTTCTTGGAAACCCTAATGCAACAGAACAAGATATCAATGATGCAATAAAATCAGCCCATTTAGAAGAAGTTATGGAGTCACTACCTGATGGTTTGGATACTGTATTAGGGGAAAGAGGGACATCTCTATCTGGAGGTCAAGGACAAAGAGTTGCTATTGCAAGAGCTATGGTGCGTAAAAGCCCTATAGTTATCCTTGATGAAGCAACAAGTGCATTGGATAACAAATCTGAAGCGGTAGTACAAAAAGCCCTTGATGCTCTAATGCAAAACAAAACTGTTTTTGTTATCGCTCACAGATTATCAACAATCAGAAATGCAGATAAGATTGCAGTAATCAATGAAGGACATCTTGTAGAGCTTGGCACACATGAAGAATTGTTGAACATTGAAAATGGTCAATATAAACTATTATATGATATGCAGTTCCGTAAAAAAGAAGAAGCTGTCGCTATAGACGGTTAATAAAGACAAAAAGCATTAAGAAATATTACAAAAAACGGGGTCACTGAAATAATAGGTGGCTCCGTTGTTTTTATATTAATAGCATAGTATAACTATGCCTTAATGTAACTAAACAACGGAGAGCAAAATCTATGGCTGGAGTTTCGGGAACGTCCGGAAATCAAACATACGATATGAAAATGAAAGAAACATCGGGTAATACCAATGCTTCTAATACTTCGTCTGTAGATAAAACAGCCCAACAAGGGGTGTCCGTTTTTACCTCATCTTTGATAGAAGGAAAAGGTCTAGATGGGGCTATCAATGCTACTAATCAGTTGATTCAACAATCTGTACAAGGTGCATTGAAATCTGCTGCTTCCAAATTTGTAAAAATGTTACTTGGAGGTAATGATAGTGCACAGGCTTCTGCAGACAGTGCAACAACTGCAGCACATATAGGTAACGGTACTAAGACTTTATCTGTACTACAAGAAAAATTGATAAATGCTAATTTGCAAGCGTTAAGTGAATTGGTAACAAATGGTAATATGGATATTGAAACTTATGCACAGCAACTGACTCAAATTGCAGTTAGTGTCGGTACTCAAGGTGAAGAAGCTACGGCATTTAGTGAAGAACAACAAAAACTACAAGATAGAAATAAAGAAATTGAACAAAAATTAGCTGAACTTGGTGTTAATATAAGTCGTGATGATAAATCAGGTGAGGTTGTAATAAAAGATAAGGACGGCAAAGAGGTAGTTGTAAAACAAGATAAAAACAATTCAAAAGATTCTACAGGTGGAAGTGACGATGTAAATGCGTTAATCCAAGAATATCAAAGTAACTGTAGTATGATACAAACCCTCGGCAAGCAAATAAATGATACTGTCGCAGTACAACAACAAGTATCAGAGCATTTAGCTGAAGGTATAAATGATATTGTTGTCAAAGGGCAAGATTTAGGCACAGTCGTTGTTAATCAGGCTACCGAATTGATTAATGAAGGCGTTAGTGAAATTACTAACGAAATGATGCAACAAGTCGGAATCTTACAAGGTGATGCTGTCACCGGTTATACTAATGCTGCTGTTGATTCTGCGGCTGCTGCTGCAGCTCCTGGGGTAGCGGCTGCTGAAACTGTAGGAACTTTGGGCATTGGAGCAGGACATGCTGCAACTATTCTTGCAAACGGGGTTGCTGACGGTGTTGCTGCCGGAGTAAGAACGGCAACCGGTAGTTCTGCTGTCGGTGGTATAGCTGCAGGTCTGGCTGCAGGAAAAACTTTAGGTCAAGCTGTTTCTTCAACCCTCGCAAGTGAGGCTCAAAATTTTGTACAAAATCAGGTTAACGAGCTTACAAGTTCTTTGACAGGAAATATTGCTACAACTAAAACAAATCTTGACACTCAATCTCAAGATTTAAAAAATACCAATCTTGTAAAAGAAGATGATAAAAAATCTTAGAGATAGAAAAAGAAATTAATAATAAAATCAGCAATCAAAAGATAAATTGTTGATTTTATTGCAGCTTGCGTTGTTGAGATTCCAACATCTTTTGCACCACCTTTAGTTTCATACCCTTGAGTTGCACAAACTGTTGCAATTATTATTCCAAAACAAAAACCCTTAAATATACTTATATAAAAATCTCTTGTATTTAACCACAACCACACAGAATTTATGTATCTGTTAGGGTGAAGTCCTATTGTCATATATGCAACAAACATTCCACCTAGAATCCCAACGAGTTCTGCAATTATAACAACCATTGGAACTGTAAAAGCAGATGCTGTTATTCTTGGAGCAAAATAATACCCGATAGGATCAACTTTCAATGTCTTGATAGCGTCAACTTGTTCCGTAACCTGCATATTAGCAATCTCTGCAGAAATTGCAGTACCTGCTCTTGCCCCAATAGACAAAGCAACAAAAGCTGGAGCTATTTCTCTAATTATTACAACTGCAAGAGTACCACCAACATAGGTATCTGCACCTGACATCAAAAACTGTTTAGAAACTTGAATAGTAATTACTGCTGCCGTTATTACAGATATTATTAAAGATATTGGTAATGAATCATAACTAATAGAAGCCGCTTGTGATATCACATGTTCCAAACGCATATTCCCTCTCAAAATATACTTTAGAGAAGTAAAAAAATTCTGAACAGTTTTACCTAAAAAAGTTATCATTTTATTGATTACCTTATTCCTCTAGATTATTCATTATCTAGCAAAGTCTAATAAACAGGTGTACACCAATGTTTGTATCTTTCTACCTTACCTTGAACAATATCATAATATAGATTTTGTATTTTTCTTGTAATTTCTCCGTTTTCACCGTTTGCGACTTTTCTGTGGTCAATAGAAACTATCGGCATGATTTGAGCACCAGTACCACAACAGAAAACTTCATCAAAAGTATAAACTTCTGAACGGTTTACATTTCGTTCAACGGTTTCTATACCCAAATCTCTAGCTATTTCAAGAACAGTATTTCTTGTAACACCAACAAGAATATCATCTGTTGTGTTTGTTGTTATAAGTTTGCCGTTTTGTACAAAGCATAAGTTCATCGCAGAGCCTTCTGAAACATAGCCTTGTTCATTAAGCACTATTGCATCATCAAAACCTGAAACATGAGCATCAGTTTTGATAAGAGATGCGTTAGCGTAAGCACCTGTAACTTTTACACTTGGAGGAATTGCGTTATCTGAATTTCTTCTCCAGTTTGATACACAAACATTCAAACCTTTATCAGCATCATAATAATCATTCAACGGAGTTGTAAACAACAAGAACGAATCAGTATTATCACTAAGAGAAGGGCCAACTTTAATTGCAGATTTATAAAGAGTCGGACGAATATAAGCATTTTGATGATATCCATTTTTTCTAAGTAAATCAACGGTTATTTTTTCATATTCTTCAACAGTATAAGGACTTTCCATCCACATAACTTTTGAACTTCTTAACAAACGTTCGTAATGTTCTTTCATTCTAAATGCATATAATTGTTTTTCTTCTTTATTATAATATGCTCTTATTCCTTCAAAAACACCTGTACCATACAAAAATGCGTGGGTTCTTCCAGGGATAGTCGCTTTGTCTGCCTCAATATACTCTCCGTCTAAAAATACATATTCTGTCATAAATCTTCCCTTCTTGATAATAAATGTATTAAAACATCATATCTTATAATATTGAGAATACAGTTAGTTTGTCAATAATTTGATTTTTTTTAACTTTTTTGAGATACTAAATTAAGTGTATGTAATACAATGTTGGAAGTGTAATTCGTATGGGACTTAATTTTCAAGATTTAATTTTAAATTTATCTGCATTTTGGGCAGAACAAGGTTGTGTAATACAACAACCGTATGACATAGAAAA
>ERZ779681.745-NODE-745-length-10811-cov-1.86649_pt1 | contig 10811 bp, 9 predicted proteins | sample MGYA00511905_ERZ779681 | MGnify/ENA primary metagenome ERZ779681 (study PRJEB29588, sample SAMEA2144578) | human gut metagenome | biome: human gut; feature: human-associated habitat; material: faeces | place: Denmark | collected 2008/2010 ... | reverse complement strand
GACGGAATTTCCGTCGGCGGCGTTCGTTTATAAAAATGCGAAAAACAAATATTAAGCAAAAAAAACAATATTTGGAATATTGACGGTCGGGGGTGGGGTTGTTATAATATACTCGTATTTTAATATTACACTAAAAGGGGAATGATATGAAAAAATTACTTATCGCCGTTCTTTTAATGTCTTTGACAACGATGATTTCTGCGGCGTTCGGTTGCAAGAATCAAGCCGGACCGGCGGTTACGCCGCCCGCTCACGTTCACGATTACGGCGAATGGCAGACGGCGGAAAAGGCTACCTTTGAAAAAGACGGACTCGAAGAGCGTTTTTGTAAAGGTTGCAACCAAAGAGATACCCGCGTCGTGCCGAAGAAAACCGAACAGACGTACACCATAACGTACGATTTGAACGGCGGAACGATCGACGACGAAAAATTTGCGGAAGCGCCTGCCGCATATAAAAATACCGACGACGATATTTATATTTCGTTAAGACCGTACAAGAGAAAATTTATATTCAAAGGTTGGTCCGTTGCGGAAGAAAAGCCCATGAAGAACTATAAGATAGCCGGAGGAACGGAAGGGAACCTGATTCTCTTCGCAAATTACGAGGCGGATACGAGCGTTTATTACGACGGCGGCGAAATCGACGTGTTGCCGGACGTGGTTTCGGGGTATTTATCTTCGGCAAATAAAGCGGAATATCTCTATAAAAACAGCGGTTCGTCGGGCGACGATGTGAAGAGCGTGAAAATATCCTGGCCGAAAACGGGGTCGGCGTACTATAATTTCGAACTTTCGACCGATGAAAATTTTGAAAACGCGATATATTCCGAAGAAGGATTAACCGATTCTTCTCTTGATTTATATAACCTCGTTCCCGATACGTATTATTATCGCGTATCCGACAGAACGGGTGAAACGGTAAAAGACGATTCGTTTAAGATTGCAAGCGATATAAGGACGATTTATTGCGGAAACGTTAAAAACGTTCGCGATATGGGCGGCAGAGAAACGTCTGACGGCAAAATAAAGTACGGTCTTATTTACCGCACGCCCGAAATAGCGGGCGCGGACGATACGGCAAAAAGAATACTCGCGGACGAACTCGGCGTAAAAACCGAAATAGATTTACGTTTCGAAAGTACGACCGCGTCCATAAGCGACAAGATAACGAAATATAAACTCGGTATTTTGCAGTGGGATTATATATTCCCCGAACTAAACGTTTCAAGACCGACCGAAACGCAAGCGATAAAGAATCTCAAGACGATTTTCGAACTTTTTGCCGATAAACGAAATTATCCGATAGTGTTCCACTGTTCGGCAGGCGCGGACAGAACGGGTACGGTTGCGTTTTTGCTTAACGGGCTTTTAGGCGCGTCTTACGAAGATTTAGCCGAAGATTTTGAAATTACCTCGTTTTATTTCGGCGGAAGATGGCGTTCGCACGTAACGTCGGTAAACGGGGTTTATTCGTTTGACGACAGCGGGGTAATGCAGGATAACAGCGACAACCTGATTGCGTTCGGCAGGGCGTATAATCATATAATGTCGACGTACGGAACCGACGGCGGCGCATTATCCGACGCGATAGCGAACTATCTTAAAACCGCAGTCGGGCTTACCGATTACGATATTTATTCGATTAAACACATAATGCTCGGTTCGTCGGCTAATTCTTACGGCGAACATAGATACGGCGAGTGGAAAGTCGTAAAAGCGGGCAGTTGCCTTGAAAACGGAGAAAAACGCAGATATTGCGGTTGCGGATTATACGAATCGGAAGCAATCGAAACTATAGGCACTCACGTTTACGGCGATTGGGAAGTGGTTACCGACGCGACTACGGAACGCGACGGTCTGCGTAAAAGATATTGCGCCTGCGGCGACGAGCAAAGCGAAATCATACCCAAACTTACCAAAACCGTCTACGATTTTAACGGTACGGATATAAACGCAGACGTTACTACCGACGGAATTAATCCGTTTAAGGCAAGCAAAGTTACGGATCTTTCGTCCGTACCGAGCGGATACGACGGCGGAGTTTATTATAAAACGGACGGTTATCTCGTTTGCATAGGGATAGGATTTAACGACAGAGAATATAATCTTGACGATCTGCGCGAAATGAAAATAAAGCTTATGGTCGTAAGCGATACGAAATTACCAAAGGGTAACGTGAGAATTTACGACGATACGAATAACGCGATTTACGCCGATAAGAATTTCGATAACGATTTGTCCGGGGTTTATAACGAATGGATTGAAATCGACCTGTTGCCGCTCTTGAAAGCGTCCGCCGCCATGACGGATACGCTTACGGAAAACGGCGTTCTGAAAAATTTCTCTCTGGTTATAAGAACGGGCGTAGCCGCGACGATATATTTCGATAACGTTACCGTGGTTTCGTAATAAACGCAAACGAACGAAAGAACGCCGCCGACGGAATTTCCGTCGGCGGCGTTATTCGTATTTCGGTTTAATCTTTGCCGAATAAGTATTTGCGTTCGAAAAACAAGGCGAGCACGAGGAAGGAAGAAGCGCATAAAATCGCGACTATACATTTGACGAAATCGCTTGCGCTGTCGTAAATTATCACGTCGTTTTTAACGAAGCCCACGCTGCCGTCCGAAAACCGGACTTTGCTGTAACCGTTCGCCGACGAAATTACTCTTACCTGCTTTTTGCCTTTTATCGTTTTGCCCGTCGCCGCGTGGTTTTCGTCGTAGACGGTAACGCCGCGTTTGTCGTACACGTAAGCCGATTTATCTACGGATTTCCCCGGTTTTACGGCGATTTTATCGGTCGTAAACGACGAATCGATGTAGCCTTTTTCTCCGCCTTTATCGATTAAATAATAGGTTTTTTCGTTAAAATCGAGTTTGCCGACGATTTTAAGGTTTTCGCCGCTTTCGAACGATAACGAAGTTTTATACGCCGACGACAACACGGGCAGGGCGTAAGCGTCGAATCCGACGACCGAGTAAAGCGAAAGTTCTTCGTTTTCGTAAGATGAAGCGGTTGCCACGTCTGAATTTCGTATGATAGCCGCAACGTACGAATTTATTGCGAGCGAATATTTTTCGTTGATCTTAACGAACGCGTAATCGGCGTTTTCGGTTTCGCTCAAATATCCGTCTTTTATAAATTCAAAATATTTACCGTCTAAAACTTTCGGGTTGATTCTGAAGAGTTTTGCGCTTTCCGTCGTCTTGCCGTAAGTCGTTTGGTCGGAGTACGCGAACGAGAAATTTTCGGGAACGGGAACGGTGTTTACGGTAGTAATATCCGCCGCGGTTTCGCCGCTTTCGTCAAGTCGGAGTATAAGACCGCCGAAAATGAAATACGCTTTCCGGGATTCGGCGCACGCGCAGAACGATACGGGGTTGCCTACGCCCGCAAGGTTTTCGGACTTTTCGACGGTTACGCTCAACGCTTTTTTATAACTCGTAACGCCGTTCGTAATTTCTCCGTCTAGTCTTACGATCTTTCCGTTATCGCTTAAAAAGTAGAGTTTGCCGTCGAAGTCGGTCTGCATTTTCACCACGTTGCCGTCGGATAAACTTTCGGTCGACGAGTAGACGTCCGAAGCCTTGCCGTCGTTTCCGAACGATTCCACGCCGTTTTCGTCGCCGTTTACGGCGTATACGTAGATTTTATCAAACGGGTCTACCGCTATTTTTTTAGATATTCCTTCCACGGTCATATCGCACATCGGGGTTTCGTTGCCGCTTACGCAATCGATTTTAACGACGTACGGGTGATTTTTGCCGCCGCTTAAGACCGTCGAAAGAACGTAAAACGCCTTGTCGCCGTAACAGACGTCAAGAATCTTATCGCTGCCTTCGACTTTCAGTTCGAAGGTTTTTTCGTCGTCCAGAATATATTTGTTCGGGTCGTAAGTACCTTTATTTTCTTCCGTTTCTTTCTGAGCGGCGATTTTGCCGTAAGTTATCTGCTTTTCGGAGCGTTGATACGCGAGATACTGGTGCCCTACCGCGAATTTCCCGGCGTTTACGGGCAGATCTATAAGGTGGTAAGTCCGGCTGTCTTTGTCGCCGTCGGCGTTTTCGATTACGACTATTCTGTTTTCGTCAAGCGCGTATACCGTGCCGTTGCCGTACGCCACGTCCGCGGCGTTTACCGAAAGCCTGTTTATCGCCCGCGAGTTCGTCGTTATCGCGAAATCGGTGAAGTTATAATTTCCTTTTTCGTCGGGCGTAAGGTTGATTTCCTGCACGGCGTTGATTTCGCTGTCTACTACCCATATTCCTTTACCCGTAAGGCAAATCCCCTGCGGTTGCCAGAACTTGCCGAGGTCTTTGTCGGCCGCGTCGCCGGTTTCGTTCTGTTTTATCGTCGTGTCGGTCTTCGTTGAAGTATTTACGGCAAAGATACCGTCTACGCACGAATAATAGATATTTTCATCCGACTCGTCGCCGCTTTCGGCTAACGACCTTACGCCTTCGACCTTTTTAAGCGTTTCGATTTTGTTTACGTCCGTTTCGCCGTCTGCCACCGAGTGTATGGTATTCGTGTTGGTGTTGAAAAAATAAGTTTTGCCGTTTTTGGATTTAAGAACCGAAAGAACCCCGTTCATAGAGATGGTTTTATCGGTTTCTTTTGCGTAGTCGAGTCCGCCGGACGAAGTCGACAGGGTGTAAAAACTTATGTTCGAACTCGTGGCGATGGCAAGTTCGTTGCCGCAGATCGAAAAGTCGTTGCCGGCTATTTCCGTTTCGGTCGCGATATTCGTTTCGGTATCTATCGTCCAAAGTTTGGAACCCGCCGAAAACAACAGGTATTTTTGCTCGTAAAGTTGCAGCGACGGTACGCCTTGCGCCGCGTTGAGGTCTTCGACTTTAATTTCTTTGAATTTGCCGTCGGAGTATAACACTATCGCGCCTTTGTGCGAGATCGCAACGAATTCTTTTCCGTCGATTTCTTCGCGGCAGATTGCGTAAGGTTTTTCCAATTTATAGTATTGCAGATAAGTGGTCGGCAGGAAAATTTCGGTGGTCGCCTTCGCGGAGGTTTCTCCGTCGGCTGCGTACGCAAAAGCGCGGGGAGAAAAAATCGCCCCCGCCGCGGTAGCCATACCGAGCGCAAATATTAAAATATACGAAAATAATTTTTTCATTCGTTTTGCTCAAATAAAAAATAAGATTTTTTATTCAGTATACCATTAAAATCTTTGCTTGGCAAGAAAAATCGACGATTATCGACCATAATCGTCTTTATATTCTTTACACGGCAAAAATTATATGACAAAGATTGGCAGGGTTAGGGTGTTAATATATCTACGAAAATACGAACAAACGTTCGGGTTGGCCCCCTTGAACGGTTTCGGTCGTCGTTTTGCGTTCAACGGCAACCCGTATTATCGTGATTTACAAAAGTCAAAAATTTTTTTGAGCGAAAGTGTTCAACGACTATTGAAAAAGCGAAAGGGGCGGTATATAATGCGCCCGAAATTCATCGACGGGAGTCGAAGAGAGAGGTGATAAACGGTGATATACGCAAAGACTGCGCTCACGGGGTATACGAAAGTAGAAGACGTTATAGAAATTATGGACGAGGCGTTTTTAAGAAAAGCGATCGTTCCTTACGGAAGATATAAAAGCGCCGAAAAGCAGGCGGAAGAACTTATAGACTTAATAGAAAAGAAAAAACGGCTGATTGCGTTTTATTCGGATATAACGACCGCCGTCAACGGACTGAAACCCGAACACGGAAGACTTATCCGGGAAAAGTACGGAATGGTCGACGGCGGGGTGAGCGACGCGCCAAACCGGAATTATTATCGCAAATTATTGCTTGCGACGCGTAAGTTCGCCGGACGGATGGCGGAACTGGGTTACGACGAAAAGAGATACGAAAGTTTAATAAAGGAGTTCTATTTTCTCGACGAAATATATTACGACAAGAAACGCATGGAACGCCCCGAAAAGAGGCTCGGCGTTTTACACAATCCGTCGGGTGTTTCGCTTAAAGGCTGTTAATCGCTCTATACGCCTTATTCGTCGTCGATTTCGCTGCGGGTGATTACTTCGTCTTTGACTTTTTGCGTCGACGGACGGAATAAAAAATAGACTATCGAAGCGGCTACTACGGATATTGCCACTATAAGCAGAATCTGCAGGTTGTTGCCGAGCGCGTTATCCGCTTTTTCGGCGGAATCGCCTTTTGTATCGTCTTTAACCGTCGTGTCGGCGGCGGGTTTGAATTCCTGCCTGGGCGGGATAAAATCGTTTACGGCGTCGACGGGTAAATAGCCTACGTATTTATCGCCCGACGAAGCGGAGATAAAACCGTATATATATCGGCTCCCGTTATTGCGGGTTATAGTGCCGTAATAGTCTACGGTGCTGTTTTGCGTAACGGTTTCGGTTATCGAAAAATCGACGTCAAGATATAAAAGCGTAGTGCGGTTTACCGTGAGCGTCAGATTCGGGTAGGGCGATGACGGAAGTTCGTTTACCAGATTCATGTCGGCAACCGATATGTAACCCTTTGCGGACGGTTTGCCCGCAGAGTCGCCTTTATACTCGACTTTCGCGCACGAACCGAGAACGTTCACGACTTTCACGAAATAGCCGTACGGGAGCGTAAACCACGGGATTGAAAGCGTCGAGTCCATATACAGCGTAACGGATTCCGATTCTACCCTCGAATATTTGATTTCGTCCGCAGCCCGCGCCCGCGTTACGAGATATAACGGGGCGAGCGATAAGCACAGGCAAAAGACGATTGAAAGTATGCGTGATTTTTTCATCGTAAAGTAATTATAAACGCTTATGAAAGTCGACGCGTGAGAGATTAAATAAAAAAATGGCGGTATTTGTCGATGTCGGAAAATTTTAAGAATATGAGCGCGGACGAATGCGCTTTAAGCCTTGCCGTCATAGAAGACGAAATCGAGAAAAGAAAGGCTTATCCAATATATAATTACAATCGGGGCGGAGCGGTACATAAAAAACAACTCGCCTTTCATAAATGCTTAAAACGCAACAGGTGGGTGTTCGGCGGCAACCGCAGCGGCAAAACGGAATGCGGAGCGGTCGAAGCCGTGTATATGGCAAGGGGTATTCACCCGTACAGACCTAACCGCAAGGACGTTTTCGGCTGGGTGGTGTCGCTCTCGCGCGAGGTTCAGAGGGACGTCGCGCAGAGTAAAATTCTGAAATACCTGCCGAAAAGTTGGATCGCAGACGTCGTTATGAGTTCGGGCAGAAAAGACGATTACGAAAACGGCGTTATAGATCAGATTAAAATTAAAAACGTATTCGGCGGGTTATCCACTATAGGTTTCAAAAGTTGCGATCAGGGCAGAGAGAAATTTCAGGGCAGTTCGCTCGATTTCGTGTGGTTCGACGAAGAGCCGCCCGAAGACGTGTACCGCGAGTGCAAAATGAGAGTTCTCGATAAAAAAGGCGATATTTTCGGGACGATGACTCCGCTTAAGGGGTTGACGTTCGTATACGAAGAGATTTATCTCAATTCGGCGAATTCCGACGAGGTGTGGTGCGAGTTCATCGAGTGGGCGGATAATCCTTTTCTGGATAAAAACGAAATAGAAGAGTTTTCTCTGACTCTCCCCGAAAACGAACTCGAATCGAGAAAATTCGGACGATTCCGCGACGATTCGGGGCTCGTCTATACCGAATTTGACGAAAACAGGCACGTAATAGACCCGTTTCCCGTGCCGTTCGAGTGGCAGAATAATCTGTCAATCGACCCCGGGCTGAACAATCCGCTGTCGTGTCATTGGTATTGCGTGGATTACGACGGCAACGTGTTCGTCGTAGCGGAGCATTACGAGGCTAAAAGAGATATAGACTATCACGCCGAAGCGATAAAACGCATTTCGGACGAGATCGGCTGGCGCAGAGGTCGCGAGGGGCGGATATACGCACTTATCGACTCGGCGGCAAATCAGAAAACTCTCGCCAGCGTGAAAAGCGTCACGGAACTCTTTTACGAACGGGGGATAGCGGTTAATCCGAACGTGGACAAAAACCTGTTTTCGGGCATAGCGAAAGTAAAGGAGTATTTCAAGGCGAATAAAATTTTTATTTTCCGATCCTGCGTTAATCTGATAAGAGAACTTAAAAGTTATCGTTGGGGCGACGGCGACGTTCCGGTAAAGCGCGACGACCACTGCCTGGACGAATTGAGATATTTTATAGCGTCAAGACCAAAAACCGAAAAGCCCGAAGGCGAAAAGACGGCGGTGCAGCGGGATAAGGAAAAACTGATTAAAAAATTGACGACGAGGAGGAAGGGAAGAATGTGAAAGAAAGTAAGCAAACCGACAAAGAAGCCGTAAAAAAGGCTCTTTATAAAAAAGCGGTCGGGTACGACAGCGAAGAAACGGTTGAAGAATATTCCGACAGCGACGGAGATCTCGTACTCGTCAAAAGAAAAGTAACCACCAAGCCCGTTCCGCCCGACATTGCGGCGATAAAACTCGTTTTGGGGCTTGACGGCGGAGAAGAAGATTTATCCGCTTCTTCGGACGAAGAACTCGAAAAACGAAAAAAGAAACTCATAAAAATCATAAAGGAGAAACTAAATGACGGTAATAACGAAAAAAATCGCCCTTAAATGCGATACCGACGGTTGCGATGCGCTCGCGGAAAAACAGATATACTTAAACGGCGAATACGCGCAGATCCGCCTTTGCAAAAAGTGCGCCGAAAAACTCTACGACGCTTTGGCGGCGGAATTTCATTCGCGTAAAATCGGGGTGAAGAATGAAGACAAAAAATAAGAAAAAAGACGACGAATTTTTCTATGAAGACCTCGTAAACGCTCTATACGATGATTTTTACGCCCGCCAACGCGAACGCAGGCAGATAGAAAAGCAATGGGAATTAAACCTGAATTATTTAAGCGGCAATCAATATTGCGAAATCTCCGCGAGCGGCGAAGTGGAAGAATCGGACAAATATTATTTCTGGCAGGACAGGAACGTATACAACCATATCGCTCCGATAATGGATTCGAGAATAGCCAGACTTACGAGGGTAAGACCCGTAATGAGCGTAAGGGCGGCGGGCAGCGAAGAGAGCGACGTAAAAACCGCCAAACTCACGACAGCCGTGCTTAATTCGACTTACGCGCGACTCGGCGTCGACGACGAGATTTTCAGAGCGACCGTATGGAGCGAAACCTGCGGAACGGCGTTCTATAAAGTTACGTGGGATAGCGGCGCGGGCAGAAAAACGGGCGAAAAAAACGGTAAGCCCGTATACGAGGGCGACGTAAAAATCGAAGCCGTTTCGCCTTTCGAGATTTTTCCCGATTCGCTGTGCGCTGAAAATATAGAAGACGTAGAGAGTCTTATCCATGCGCGAGCGGTAAGGACGGAAGAGATTTTCAGAACATACGGAGTGAGGGTGGACGGCGGCGACGTAGACGTCTTTTCGCTTAACGGTTCGCCCGCCGAGGGCAAGGGCGTTTTGCACGATTCGGTGCTTCTGATCGAAAAATACGAACGGCCGAGCGAGGATTATCCCGACGGCAGATTTATAGTCGTGGCGGATAAAAAGATATTGTATATCGGCGAATTGCCGTACGTCAACGGCGCGGAAGGCAGGAGAGATATACCTTTTATACGGCAGACTTCTATTGCCGAAGCGGGCGCGTTTTTCGGCTCGTCCATGGTACAGAGGCTTATCCCCGTGCAGAGGGCGTACAACGCCGTAAAGAACAGAAAACAAGAATTTCTCAATCGTTTAAGCATGGGCGTTCTGACCGTCGAAGACGGCTCGGGAGATAACGACGATTTAGCCGAAGAGGGGCTTTCGCCGGGTAAGATAATAGTCTATCGCCAAGGTTCGAATCCTCCGTCCGTAATGGGTACCGGCAACGTCCCGAACGATCTTTCTTACGAGGAAGACAGACTTTTAAACGAGTTTATTTTAATAAGCGGCGTAAGCGAGTTTTCGCGGTCGTCTTCGGCAAACGGCGCGGTTACGTCGGGCGTCGCGCTTCAACTTTTAATCGAGCAGGAAGACGCGCGTATGACGGCTTCGGGCGAAAGCGTAAGGGCGGCGGTCAAACACATGGCGAAGCAGATTATAAGGCTTTTCCGTCAATTCGCCGGGAGCGAACGCATTATGAAAAGTTCGGGCGAAACGGGTAAGGTGGAGATGTTTTACTTTAAGTCGTCCGATTTATCGAGCGACGACGTGGTATTCGATACCGAAAACGAGTTGTCGTTTACGCCGGCGCAGAAAAAGAGCGCGGTTTACGACCTTATCAAGACCGGCATTTTGTCCGACGAAACGGGTAAGATGAACGAACGAACCAAAGCCAAAGTGCTTGAAATGCTCGGCTTCGGATCGATAGACAACGCGCTCGATCTCGAAAAATTGCACATCAACAAGGCGGAAAGCGAGAACGTGTCGGGGTATAAAGTTCCGATCGCCGTGGACGAATACGACGACCACGCTCTGCATATCGCCGAACACACGAGATTTCTGCTTTCTTCCGACAGCGAAGAAGTGAGGAATAACGCCGAAGCGAAGAAAAACGCGCTCGCTCATTTAAGCGAGCATAAAGCGCGGATCGCCGAGGCAAACGCCGCTGCTGCGGCAAACGAATAAAAATCAAGGGAGAATTTTATGGAGCAGATACAAAAAACGGACGAAATCGAAAACGCGCAAACCGCAGCGGCGGAAGAAGTAAGAGGCGTAGTAAACGATAAAAAACCGTTCACGGGCAAATTTGCGAGCGTTGACGCTCTGTATAAAGCCTACGAACGTCTGGAAGCCGAATTCACAAGGCGCAGTCAACGGCTGAAAA
>ERZ779681.742-NODE-742-length-10825-cov-9.00761_pt1 | contig 10825 bp, 4 predicted proteins | sample MGYA00511905_ERZ779681 | MGnify/ENA primary metagenome ERZ779681 (study PRJEB29588, sample SAMEA2144578) | human gut metagenome | biome: human gut; feature: human-associated habitat; material: faeces | place: Denmark | collected 2008/2010 ... | reverse complement strand
CTGTTCCCAACAGAAGAGGAACAGTTAGGAGAAATAAGGAAAGCGGCAGCTGCATTAGAACAGCCAGCCGCTTTTCTTATTTCTGATGAAATGGTAGACGATATTCTCCGAACAGGAAGCGGACAGAAAAATACGCTGTTTCACATTACTGCAAGACTGATTGAGGGTCTGGACAATGAAGAAATGCAAAGTTTCCTGAAAGATGAATATAGAACTGGAGGAAAAGGATTTACCATAGATGGTCAGAAAATCAGTATCTGGTACGACAACGATGGTATCCGTATCCGGAGAGGTGACTCTGCAAGAAGAAACTTTGACCGTATTGTTACGTGGGAAGAAACCGCTGATCGAATCCGAGATATGTATGAGGAGGGAAATTACGTTGATAATCTAATCTCTAATAATGCTATCGAGCAGGAACAGAAAGAAATGACAGATCTTCTGGCACTTCATTTCCGAGATACAAATAGAAATACGGAAGAATACCGGTCTTATACGGATTGGCAGGATATCATTCGGAATGCCTGGCCAGATCCAGAAGGACAAAAAGAAATCTATCAGCAGTTTGAATGGTTACAAGCGGATATGAATGAAAATCCGAGTAATTATCATCGTTGGGAAATTCAGCACAATCCAGTGTATTTTCAGCGTTTTCGTGACCTCCAGAGAGATTTTTCCTGGGTGGCTCAGCAATTCAAGGTAGAGCGGCCGGCGCTATCCTTTATCACACAGGATGAAATAGATGCAGTGTTAAGAAGAGGCGGCATTACTGCCGGAGGACGTAACCGGATTTATGAATATTTCATGGAGCACCATGATATGAAAGATGCAGCTGAGTTCCTGAAAAATGAATATGGAACAGGTGGTTCTTCACCCGGAATACCAGGAGCAGATGCTTCTGACGCATCCCACGATGCAAAAGGATTAAAGCTTGGAAAAGGGAAGATTGGCAATCCAGAGGTAGAAGTTTTATTAAAGTGGAATAAGGTTGCGGAACGTGTCCGCCAGTTAATCCGCACAGATGATTATTTGTCACCGGAAGAAATGGAAAAGTACGAAGAGCGACAGGAAGCACAAAGACTGGCAGACCTGGAAGAAGCACAGCAGATGTTAGGAGAACAGCTGGAACAAGATACTTTTACAGCGGAAGATATAACGGATCTGCGACTAGTTGATTCAGAATATATGTCCGGTACCAGAACAAAAATCTATGATTTTGATTGCAAAGTTAAGGGAGAAGAGGATCGACTTCAATACACTTTAGAATATCATGATGATGGAGAAGGTTTCACGATTCATACTGAAAAAGATGATATTTGGGATCGAATGTCAACACAAGAATTGGAACGTTTGGATGTAAAACTTGGACAAGAAGTACTTTATTATCATTATCACAATAAAACAGTAAATGCGGATACCTTAGATAAATTACGAGATATCAGGGAAGAAATTATGGAGGAAGAGTCTTCCTATTTTACTGCTATTTCTAATCGTGTGTGGACAGATTATGATAAAAAAGAAAAAGAATTATCAGGAGAAATTGAGGCATCGGAAGAAAAAGAATCATTGGAAGAGATTAACGGAATAGCAGAACCTATTCAAGCAACGAACTTCCATATCACAGATGATGAACTTGGACAGGGAACACCGAAGGAGAAATTTCGAGCCAATATTATGGCTATCCAGTTGTTAAAGAAATGTGAGGATGAGAACCGCAATGCAACACCAGAGGAACAGGAAATCTTATCCAGGTACGTCGGCTGGGGAGGTCTTGCAGATGCATTTGATGAGACAAAATCTGCATGGGAAACAGAATATCTGGAATTAAAGACCGTCCTTACACCGGAAGAATATGCTGCCGCCAGAGCTTCCACCTTAAATGCTCATTATACACAGCCGATTGTGATTGAAAGTATGTATCAGGTGTTGGAGAATCTGGGATTTACAAAGGGAAATATTCTGGAGCCATCTATGGGAGTCGGGAACTTCTTTGGAATGCTTCCGGAGAATCTAAACCAGTCCAAACTCTATGGTGTGGAACTGGACAGCATCAGTGGCAGAATTGCAAAACTGCTCTATCCAGATGCCAGTATTCTGATCAAAGGCTTTGAGAAGACAGATTATCCCAATGATTTCTTTGATGTGGCGATTGGAAATGTGCCATTTGGTGCATACAAGGTCAATGACCGTCAATATGACCGCTACAATTTTATGATTCATGATTACTTTCTTGCCAAAACGATAGATCAGTTACGTCCAGGTGGTGTGGCTGCATTGATCACAACAAAGGGAACCATGGATAAGGCATCACCGGAAGTCCGGAAATATTTGGCAGAGCGTGCAGACTTGCTGGGGGCAATCCGACTGCCGAACACAGCTTTTAAAGCAAATGCGGGAACAGAAGTCAGTACGGATATTTTGTTTTTCCAGAAGCGTGAGAGTTTCACAAAAGAGATGCCAGACTGGATAGATTTGGAGAGTGATGCAAATGGAATTAGCATTAATAAGTATTTTGTTCAGCATCCGGAAATGATTCTTGGTGAGATGAAAGAAGTGTCCGGTCCGTATGGTATGGAAACAACCTGTGCTCCAATGGAAGGAGCTGATCTGGAATTACAGTTACAAGAAGCTGTAAAACACATCAAGGGAAGCATGGCACCGGCAATAGATGTGGAGGCAGAACTGGATGAGATGCCAGAGAGTATTCCGGCAGATCCAAATGTCCGAAATTACAGCTATACTGTGGTAGATGCTCAGGTATATTACCGTGTCAATTCTTTGATGAATCAGGTGAAAATGCCTGCAGCCACTGCAGAACGTGTAAAAGGTATGGTTGCAATTCGTGATACCGTTCGTGAGCTGATCGCCATGCAGATGGAAGAATTTGTAACAGACGAAGAAATCCAGAAACAGCAGGAAAAACTGAATCAGGTGTATGATACCTACACAGCAAAGTATGGAGTTATTGGAAGTAATGCTAACAAACGGGCATTTTCTGATGACTCTTCTTATTGTCTGCTGTGTTCCCTGGAAGACTTGAATGAAGATGGAACATTGAAGCGGAAAGCGGACATGTTCACCAAACGAACCATTAAAAAGGCAGTCGCTGTAACAAGTGTGGAGACAGCCACAGAAGCACTTGCTTTGTCCCTAAATGAAAAGGCTAAAGTAGATCTCCCATATATGGCACAGTTGACCGGAAAGACCGAAGAGAAAATCACAGAAGAGCTGGTTGGAGTTATTTTCAAAAATCCACTGACAGACCAGTGGGAAAGCGGAGATGAATATCTCTCTGGAAACGTCAGGGATAAATTAAACACTGCGAGAACTTTTGCAGAGAATCATCCAGAATTCACACCGAATGTCCGTGCATTGGAGGCAGTTCAGCCGAGAAATCTGGAAGCATCCGAGATTGAGGTGCGTGTTGGAGCCACCTGGATTGAACCTTCGGATTATCAGGATTTTATGGTGGAACTGCTTCATACGCCGAGGTATCTTGCACAGAAGGAAATACAGGTAAAATTCTCTGAGGTAAATGGTGAGTGGAGGATTACAGGAAAGAATGCCGATAGTCCAAGAAATGCGTTTGCCTATGCAACGTATGGAACGGAGAGAGCAAATGCCTACCGGATTCTGGAAGATACCTTGAATCTAAAAGATGTACGAATCTATGATAAAGTCGTAAATGACAATGGGGATGAAGTGCGAGTTTTGAATAAAAAAGAAACTATGTTGGCCTCACAAAAGCAGGATGCCTTGAAGGTTGCATTCCAAGATTGGATTTTCAAGGATCAGCAGAGGAGAGAAAGGCTGGTAAGCGTGTACAATGAGCGTTTCAATAGTATTCGTCCCCGTGAATATGATGGTAGTCACTTGAGTTTTCCAGGAATGAACCCGGAAATAGAACTTCGTCCGCATCAGAAAAATGCAGTTGCACACCAGCTATACGGTGAGAATGTGCTTCTGGCACATGTAGTAGGAGCTGGGAAGACTTACGAAATGGTAGCGGCGGCAATGGAGAGTAAACGTTTGGGATTATCTCAGAAAAACCTCTTTGTAGTTCCAAACCATTTGACGGAGCAGTGGGGAGCAGAATTCCTGCAGTTATATCCTGGTGCCAATATTCTGGTCGCAACGAAAAAGGATTTTGAACCTGCAAACCGAAAGAAGTTCTGTGCCAGAATCGCTATGGGGAATTACGATGCTGTTATCATTGGTCACTCCCAGTTTGAGCGTATTCCAATCTCTGATGAGAGACAGGAAGCCATGCTTCAGAGGCAGATTGATGATCTGGAAATGGCAATCCAGAGTGCAAGGTATGAACAGGATGGTGGACGTTATACCGTCAAACAGATTGAAAAGACAAGAAAAACATTGCAGACAAGGCTGGAGAAACTAAATCAGAAAGAGAAAAAAGATCAGGTAGTTACGTTTGAAGAACTGGGAGTGGATCACTTGTATGTAGATGAAGCACACAGCTATAAAAATGCCTTTCTTTATACAAAAATGAGAAACGTAGCCGGAATTGCACAGAACGAAGCACAGAAATCTGCAGATATGTTCAATAAATGCCAGTATCTGGACGAGATTACCGGAGGGAAAGGCATTACCTTTGCTACGGGCACACCGATCAGCAATAGTATGACGGAATTGTATGTTATGCAACGGTATCTGCAGAATAGTAAATTGCAAAATATGGGACTTGGATTGTTTGATTCCTGGGCCGCCACCTTTGGCGAGGTAGTCACCAGCATTGAGCTTGCACCGGAAGGAACAGGTTATCGTGCAAAGTCAAGGTTTGCAAGATTTTATAATATTCCGGAGTTGATGAATATGTTTAAGGAGATTGCAGATATCAAGACTTCCGATCAGTTAGAGCTTCCTGTGCCGGAAGCGGAATATGAAACAGTGGTGCTGAAACCAACGGAACAGCAGAAAGAAATCGTAGAAAATCTGGGAGAACGTGCAGAAGTTGTCAGAAACGGCGGGGTAGATGCCTCGGTTGATAATATGCTGAAAATCACCAATGATGGAAGAAAATTAGCATTGGATCAGCGTTTGGTGAACGAATTATTGCCAGATAATCCAGAAAGCAAAATATCAGTCTGTGCAGAGAAAAGCTATGAGATCTGGAAAGACACAGCAGCACAGAAATCGGCACAGCTGATTTTTTGTGACTTGAGCACACCGAAAGGTGATGGCAGTTTCAATGTTTATGACAACTTGAAGCAGAAACTGATGGAAAAAGGTGTACCGGAAAAAGAGATTGCATTCATTCATGATGCAAATACAGAAGCAAAGAAGACGGAGTTGTTTGGAAAAGTGAAATCCGGGCAGGTTCGTTTTTTGATTGGTTCGACAGCAAAGATGGGTGCCGGGACCAACGTGCAGGATCGTCTGATTGCATTGCATCATCTGGATATTGGCTGGAAACCATCTGACTTGGAACAGAGAGAAGGGCGTATCATCCGCCAGGGAAACCATAATAAAAAGGTTCATATCTTCCGATATGTAACAGAATCCACATTCGACAGCTACATGTGGCAGCTGATCGAGAATAAGCAGAAATTCATTTCTCAGATTATGACCAGTAAAGCACCTGTGCGAAGCTGTGAAGATGTGGACGAAGCGGCACTTTCCTATGCAGAGGTCAAGGCACTGGCAACCGGAAATCCAGCAGTAAAAGAGAAGATGGCATTGGATGTTGATGTGGCAAAATTAAAACTTTTAAAAGCCAACCACATGAATAACCAGTACCGCCTGGAAGATGATATTGCAAGGAATTTTCCACAACAGATTGCAAAACTGACGGAGATCATTGACAGCTACAAGGCAGACATCGCTCATTATTCGGAGCATAAAAGCACAGATCCAGAGCAGTTTACTATGGAGATTAGTGGCAAAGTGTTCACAGAAAAGAAAGAGGCAGGAGCAGCACTTCTGGCGGTATGTAAAGATATTAAAGCTGTAGATGCTGCGATGGATATCGGAAACTATCAGGGATTCAATATGAGGATTCAGTTTGATGGATGGAGTAAAGAATTTATTCTATCTGTCAAACATGAGGCTGTCTCGAAAGTTCATCTTGGAGCAGATGCACTTGGAAATATTACTCGTATCAACAATCTGTTGGATAGTTATCCGGAGAAGCTTTCAGAAGCACAACAAAGACTGGAAACAGTATATGAACAGCTTGCAAATGCAAAAGAAGAGGTTGGAAAGCCATTTCCAAAAGAAGAGGAGTTGAACCAGAAACTGGAGCGACTGTCAGAGTTAAATGCATTGCTCAATATGGATGAACGGGAAGATGCTGAAGCAGAGGTATCTGAATCAGATGAGAAAGAAGAAAGATCGGCACGTGGTTCTATCCATGAAAAACTGCAGATTTATAAAGAAAAGAGTCAGCGGGAAAGTGAAACTGGCAAGGAAAACAGAAAACGGGACTTCGGTCTGGAATAAGTAAACAGGAAAGATGGCATAATCTGGCAGAAAGAATGTTCTGCCTGTTATGCCATTTTTTAGAACACAGGAGGAATTTGAATGGCGGGAAATATGATAACAGGAAAAGAAACGCAGAAAATGCAGGAATATACGCAGGAACGGATTGCTCAGGCAGAGCGTAGAGATATAGAATTTTCAACAGATGTAAAAGAACAGATTTTTGAATATGCGAATCTGATCGGCGAGGAAGAGAAAGTTAGGACTTTGGTAAGAAATCTGGCAGATGCAGTGAGTCAGGCAGATCAAGAAGGTGTAGAGGATTTGCTGGATGACGTAAGAATGGATATTCAGGAACTGCCGGATCCAACCATAGGTAAGCTGGAATTACGTGACTATGGATATACAGCAGAAGATATGGTGCCACTTAGAAAAGAAGCAGCCTTGGATTATCACAGAATGGGTTCTAAGATTTATTGCCTTGGAAGTGATGGCAGTAAAGGTGAATATGCGAGTAAAGAAATGATACAGGCACACGACGGTTTGTTTGGAATGGAATCGCAGATGTGGGAACGGATTAAGGATAACAACCTGGATTATGCAGAAGAAAATTTAGGAGCATTTCAGGAGCCTATGAGTGTCATTGAGCAGGAAGAAGCACTGAAATTATACGATGCCGGAGCAGATATCTATCTGATCACTAATTTTTCATCACCTATGTATGTCACAGAACGCATGGAAATTGAACGAGGACCGGAGCATTATCAGATGTCTATGACAGAACTGGAGCGTTTCCGTAACCTGGAATGGGAAATGCAGAAATATCCACAGATTCAATCTTTGAAAGAAGCAAACCTGTTGTTAGGAACAAGAAGGATATTTGGAATTTATCAGATCCGGGATGATTTACCGGGAGAAAACTATGCATTTATGAATATGAGTTTTATTGAAAGTCATGGTATGCAGATAAAAAAAGAAGATTATAAGCTGGTCTATGTTGGTGAATTATCAGGAAATATGTCACTGGATGATATTTTTGAAAAGTTCAACATTGACAGACCGGAAGACTTCCGTGGGCATTCCCTGTCTGTCAGTGATATCATAGTTCTGAATGACGGGGAAAAGGTAACTGCTCATTTTGTAGACAGTATCAGTTTTGAACAGCTGGATTCTTTCCTGAATCTGGAAGAACAGGTTCTTAGTGAACTGGCATATGAGGTAGGAGAACGATATTTTGCTATTCAGAGAACAGAAGAAGGATATGATTATTCCTTTTATGATGAAGATTTCCGCTTGATGGATGGTGGCATTTATGAGAATGATGAAATTTCTATTGAAGAAGCGGCGGAGGAACTTTTGGAAGACGAAGGCTGGACGGGAGAACGCATCCGTGGGGATTATGATCAGTTGATGGAAAAAGTAGAAGAAATGGATGAAGCTGTAATGGCAGAGATTCAGAAAAGCCAGGGCGAATATAAGCCATTGGCAAAGGTAGAGGAACTGGAAGAGGCAAATTATAACATGATTGATAACGTCCTTAACAATATGCCACCGAAGAAAGAACCATATCTGGAATACTTTGCGGCAGAATGCGATGAGTTCCATGATATGGGAGCGTATGAAAAAAGTACCGATGCTAATCAGATTGCTGCAGTCTATGAAAAATATAGGGAGAATCCAAAAACAGCGTATCTGGGATGCTCGATGGGAATTATTTATCATGATCCGGAAGACAGTTACTATGATGAAGCTGAATTTGCAATTGTAAAAGGAAATACTGTGTTTGGAAATCTGATGGATGATGTTCGGTTTTATGGGGAACTTGCATTGGTACGGGAAGGAATTGAGAAAATTCATGAAGCATTACCTGACTATAAGTACGTTCCGATGCGGGATGTTCGAGAAGCAATGTATCCAGAGAAGATGACCACAGAACAGTTAGCAGAGGCACTGGATGAGATTGCAGAAGCGTTTGATCCATATGAGTATCGGGATAATGTGGAGCCGGGAGAAAATACGGTACAGGAAGTAATGCTGGATTTGCGAAGTGGAAATATTCATTACTATGTTTCTTACTTGAAAGATATTGTAGACGAAGAATGCGACTTGTCTGTTCGTGCAGGTGTATTGATTGAAAGGCTAAAAGCCTATGAACCGGAACTTCCAAAAGATATGCAACCAATGGTGTATGTGAATTATTGTGAGAAAAGTGAACTGGGGAATCCAAGATGCCAGAAGTTATCTGATTTGGATTCCAAAACCATAGAACAGGACAAAGTCTGGTATGCTGATCGTGATCCAAAGACTAACGAACCAAAAACGACAGCACAGATGTTTTTTACAGTATATTATGCTGAGAAGGGCGACAAGATGCTGCATCATTTTCAAGGTAAGATAGATATTGGTACCGGAAACGGCGGTATCATCAGTCAGTTAAAGATGCAGAATGAAATGAAATTGACAGATGAAAGCTGGATCAGCTACCAGCAAGGAAAAGGCAATGAAGAGTATCAGAAGTATATGGAAGATCTGACAGATATGCAGAATCATGTACTGCCGTATCTGCAGAGCTTTTGCAGCCTGGAAGAAAAAGGTGTGAAGGAGAGACGAGAACAGCAGGTGACAGAGAAAAATGAGAGCAGAGAAGCTGTGTCAAGAGCCGGCGTTGAAGCAAATACAGCAGTTAAGGACGCAGGGAAAGCTGAAAGAAAGCCAGTAGCACAAAAGAGAGCAATGACGGGAAAAGAGAAGAAACCATCAATCCATGAACGCTTGGAAATCAATAAGAAAATTATCCAGGAAAAGCAGGGAAAAGATAAGCTGGAGAGAGGGGCTGATTTGGGTGTAAGATAAACAATAAAGCCTGGTAGATGATTTTAAAAGATTATTTACCAGGTGTTTTTGTGAAAATCTTAGAAAACAATAACAAATCAAACAACCTAGAAGAAAACTTAATTTTGGTTGAAACTATTCCGATAAAAGAATATACTTATAATAGGCTTGTTGTATCGTTTGGAGGAAAATTATGGATTATATAACAACGATCGAAATGTCAAAAATATGGGGAATTTCATCTAGAAGAATTTCTCTTTTATGTAGCCAGGGAAGAGTGCCTGGAGCAGAGAAAAAGGGAAAGACTTGGCTAATACCAAAAGATGCGGTAAAGCCAACAGATCCTCGAAAGAAAAACAGATGACGTATTGGAGGTTATAATGCTTATGGGAAGACCAGAAGATTCCAGAGTGAAGATTCCAGCGCTTGTGCACTTCACAAGACTTGGATATACCTATATGTCAATTAAAGATGAAGTAGAAAGGAAAGTACCATGACAAAGGATGAAGTAAAAAAACTCTGGATGGACAGTCCGGAATCACTACAGTTTTTAAATAATGCTACAAAATTTTATAATTTAATGATGATGTATCGTTGTGCTATTCGGGAGATACAAACTAAACTTGAGGTTTTGGATGATGAATTTTCAGTTGAGAACAATCGAAATCCTATTTCTTTTATAAAAACAAGAATTAAGAAGCCCAATAGTATTTACGATAAACTGCAGAAGATGGGATATGAATTTACAACAGAAAATATACAGACATATCTCAATGATGTAGCAGGCGTTCGAATAGTTTGTGCGTTTATTGACGATATTTATATGATATCAGATTTGATTACCCAACAGGATGATATTAAAGTTATTGAAATAAAAGATTATATAAAAAATCCAAAATCGAATGGTTATCGAAGCTATCATATGATTGTTGAAATACCAGTATTTTTTGCTAAGGGTAAAACACCTATGCGTGTAGAATTACAGATTCGAACCAATGGTATGGATTTCTGGGCAACATTGGAACATCAACTTCGCTATAAAAAAGGAATTGAAGAAATGCCTGGCTATGATGAGATAAGTGAAGAATTACTTCATTCTGCAAGAGCTATCATTGAAGCAGATAATGAAATGCAGAGAATAAAAGACAAAATTGGTATGTTCCACGAAATTTAGGGAGAAAACTGAGCAAGTAGGAAGGCGGAATATATATGAAACAAGATACTTTAGAGGGCAAAGCAAAAACAAAAAATGGGGTAAAACGGCTGTGTTTTTCCATAATCTGCATTCTTCTGGAAGTGATTTTTATTATTACTATCGTAACACGCTTGAATGAATATGCAGAAATCATAAATTTATTTACAAGGATTTTGAGTGGGATCTTGGTTTTGGGATTGTACGCATCAAATAAGACATCCTCTATGAAAATGCCTTGGGTCATCTTAATTCTAATTTTCCCAATTATGGGTGTAGGCCTGTATTTGTTGATTGGTTTGAATGGTGGCACACATAAAATGCGTGAGCGATATGCAGAAATTGATAGCAAATTGTTACCAA
>ERZ779681.741-NODE-741-length-10833-cov-1.95361_pt1 | contig 10833 bp, 6 predicted proteins | sample MGYA00511905_ERZ779681 | MGnify/ENA primary metagenome ERZ779681 (study PRJEB29588, sample SAMEA2144578) | human gut metagenome | biome: human gut; feature: human-associated habitat; material: faeces | place: Denmark | collected 2008/2010 ... | reverse complement strand
CGGCCATTTCGGATTTGATGGAATCAGCAATATTTCGATTCAAGTAAAAGCTAAACAAAATGTTTCAGTGAAGGATATCCGACTGGAAGTTCCTTATTCCAGCTATGCTTCTAAATATATGATGGGATTAGGACATAAAGGAGGTTTTCGTCCGGATTCTTTAATTTCCTGGAATTGGGACATAGAAAAACACCAGGATAAAATATGGATGGGAAATGTCAATGCCGGAATGAATTTACGATTCATGGATGATCACTTCGTTCGTCCGCTTGTCAACATTTACTATGCGCTTGGAAAACTTAATCTTCCGGAATCATGGGGTAATCAGAATAAGGGAGGAATTAATATCTATCCTACCACCCATGGAACAACCAAATTAGTAGCTTATAGTGGCGAACGCTCGATGGAAAAAGGAGAGATGTTATCTTATAACTTTGATATGCAGATAACTCCTGTCAAACCCATTAATTGGAAAAAACAGGAGACCAACCGGTTTTATCATTCCAATTCTGATTTAAGTGCCAATTATATCGATGAAGCGCTCAAAAACGGAGCCAATTTGATTAATGTCCATCATAAAAAGGATATTTATCCATTTATCAATTACCCGTATCATGATGATGCTGTATCTGATCTGAAAGCTTTTATTCAAAAAGCACATCAGAAAAATTTGGGAGTTCGTTTATATTATACAACTCGAGAGCTGACTGTTAAGATTCCGGAGTTATGGGCTTTACGAAGCTTGGGAAGTGAAGTAATACATGACGGACCGGGAAAAGATACACGTACACTTATCCATCCGAACGGGCCGAATGAATGGTTAAATAAGAACCTGACCACTCATTTTATTCCTGCCTGGTATAATGCGTTTAATGAAGGGAAATATGCTGGCGATATGGACATTTCTGTCATTACGACTCCTGATTCCCGTTGGAACAATTACTATTTGGCCGGATTAGACTGGATGGTTAAGAATTTAGGTATCGACGGTGTTTATATTGACGATAGTGCTTTGGATCGAAAAACAATTCAACGTGCCCGCAGAATTCTTGATTCGGACGGAAAAGAGCGACTGATTGATATTCACTCTTGGAATCACATGAATAAATGGGCTGGCTTTGCCAACTCTCTCCATCTATACACAGAATTACTTCCTTACGTAGATCGGACTTGGATTGGTGAAGGTTTCCCGGCAAACAATACGGCAGATTTCTGGCTGGTAGAAATGTCGGGTATTCCTTTTGGCTTGCTTAGTGAGACATTAGATGCCCGGAATCAGTTCAGAGGATTAGTCTATGGCATGTTACCCCGTTTACCATGGAGTGGAAATCCGGTTCCTCTTTGGAATCTATTTGATCAGTTTGACATGAAGAATGCTTCCATCCACGGATACTGGGATGAACAATGCCCTGTTAAAACAGACAATAAAAATTTACCAGCCACAGTATTTGTCAATGGAGATAAAGCGCTGGTCGTTATCGCTAATTGGACAGATCTGCCTCAAACAGCCAAAATTCAGATTGACGAAAAGGCACTTGGATTCAAACCAACCAAGTTCACTTTACCGGAAGTCAGAAATCTTCAATGGGGAGGAAAGCTATCCAACCTGAACAATTGTGAAATTTTGGGTAGAAGTGGTATGATCGTTTGGTTAGAGAAGTAAGTTTAACCACAGTTGTTAATACAGTCACATACCTAAAAACATAGTTAAAATGAAGAAGTATTTATTGTCTTGCTTATTATGTTTCTTTACGCTTGTTCCTTTTTATGGGCAGCGAGTATTGTTTCCAACTCCTTCGTCTTATACACAAGATAAAGGGAATTGTAATATCGGCCGGTTGGCAAGTGTTTCAGGAACAGGAAATGAAGCCATTCAGTTAGCCGAAAGTCTGAAAGCCGAATTACAACATCTTCCATTATCAGCAACGGAAGGAGGAACTATCCAATTCGTTTTGGATGAAAAGAACGGATTATCCGAAGAGGCCTACCAGCTGACGGTAACAGCAGAAAAGGTATTACTTGAAGCCTCAACGGTTTCCGGTTTGTTTCATGCCAAAGAAGCCCTTTTACAGATGCTCCGTTTCGGAAAAGGAAGCCTGCAATGTTGCCGGATTCAGAATCACCCACGTTATGCCTGGCGTGGATTTATGCTAGATGAAAGCCGGCATTTCTTTGGAAAGGAGAAGGTGAAGCAATATCTGAATCTGATGGCATCGCTACACCTGAACGTATTTCACTGGCACCTGACGGACGAACCCGGGTGGCGTATTGAAATCAAACGTTTCCCGAAACTGACACAAGAAGGGGCTATCGGAAACTGGCATGATCCCAAAGCTCTGGCGGCTTTTTATACACAGGAAGATATCAAAGAGATTGTAGCTTATGCAGCAGAACGTCAGATCATGGTTGTACCGGAATTTGATATGCCGGGTCATGCGACTGCTGTTTGTCGGGCTTATCCCGAAGTATCGGGTGGAGGAGAAGGTCGTTGGGCACACTTTACGTTCCATCCTTGTAAGGAAGAGACGTACACCTTTATCAGTCAGATCTTCGATGAACTCTTTGCCTTGTTTCCTTCTCCTTACATCCATATAGGAGGAGATGAAGTTCATTACGGTAACCAAAGTTGGTTCACGGATCCGGAAATACAGCAATTCATCCAAGATAAACAGTTAGGCAACGAAACCGGTTTGGAACATTACTTTATCCGCCGTATTGCCGATATCGTTGTTTCAAAAGGGAAAACGATCATTGCCTGGGACGAAGCCATCGACGCGGATGTTTCTCCCGATAAATTAATTGTCATGTGGTGGCGTCACGACCGTAAGCATCAATTGGTAAAGGCTTTGGAAAACGGCTATCGAGTAATCATGACGCCACGTCGGCCTTTCTATGGGGATTTCATCCAATACGGAAGCCATAAAGTCGGACGTTTCTGGAACGGATATAACCCGATAGAAGACGTTTACCGGTTTCCCTCGCAAGTATCCAACCTGATGCTGGGCTATGAAGATCAGATTCTAGGTTTGCAATTCTCGTTGTGGACAGAACGCGTAGCGGATAACAAACGACTTGATTTCATGACCTTCCCCCGTTTGATTGCAACGGCCGAAGCCGGTTGGACCATCGAGAAGAAGAAAGATTATAGTTTGTTCATGCAAAAACTCCCTTATTTCCTGGAATTACTGGATACGTACGGAATTTATTATTTCAATCCGTTTGCCCCGGATACAACTCCGGAACCATCTGCTCCAGAGAAGGAAGATGTTCTGCAAAACGGATAATATATTCGTATAAACCTGCTTTATCATTCTCATAAAATATATAACATATTATTTAATTCACTATTGTGATGCAATCAATTCACTAATATGATTTAATTACATCACAATAGTGAATTAATTGATTCATATTGGTGAATTAACTAAATTGTAATAGAAAAAACATGAAAATCCACCGACTAAACAAAAGTTTCTCAATGTATTAGGGAAAAGCTGGGCAGTAACTTTTCTCTGTTATTCAATCCTTCTTCAGGCAAGCCATTCATAAAAATCAGAAAATCAAAAAACAAATCGGGAATTTGATTTTTCCTTTCGGATACGTATCTTTGTGAAAATTGTTCTTAAGCGGGCATAAGACTTGGGAAAATATGGAATGGAGTTGCGAAGAAGACATCATCCGTGATCTGCAACACGGAGACAGAAAGGCTTATTCTTTTCTGTTCAAGAAATATTACCCCATGCTATGTGCCTATTGTTCACGTTTTGTCTCACTGGAAGATGCCGAAGAAATTGTGCAAGATACCCTGTTTTGGTTATGGAAGAGCCGGGAAGAGATTTGTATCAACAAGTCACTGGGGCAATACCTGTTACGGACAGTTTACCATAAAGCGCTGAATCAGATTGAACACCAAAAGGTTCAGACAAATGCCGAAACCATTTTCTATGAACAAATGCAATACCTGCTGCATGATACCGATTATTATCAGCTGGAAGAACTGAAGAAAGTGATGAAACAGGCCATAGAAGCGTTGCCTCCCAGTTACCGGGAGGCATTCGTCATGCACCGCTTCCAACAGATGAGCTATAAAGAAATTGCCGATCAGCTGCATGTTTCCACCAAAACAGTAGACTATCGTATCCAGCAAGCCCTAAAACAATTACGGACAGACCTGAAGGATTATCTTCCATTGCTCATTTTATTGTCTTTGAATTAAGCCATTTTTGTACTTTTTCCACCATAGGTAATTCATACAAAAAGAGCCAATCGCTATTCTGAGACTTAGCCGATAAATGATTATGATGGTTCATGTCTTCTATATAACCGGCAGGCTGCTCCATAAATCGTGTCTTGGAATAAACCTCTTCCAGACGAGTTCGCATAGACGAAAAAGAGGAACAAACTTCCGCCAGTTTCATCTGAGCCTCTTTACGCTGCTGTTCATGAGTTGCCAAATCATAATCCCGCAAAGCCAAGATCAGGCGAACCGGATAATTCTGTAAATAATTATTCTGCTCATAAACTTCTAATGTATAGCGGTTCCTGCGAGCCATCTTTCGAGCATCCGTCAATTGTTTTCGGATCTTTTCAAAACGAAGAGATTCCTTTTCTGCCTGGATAATCTTTTCTTTATACTTTTCCGCCCACTCACCCGGTTTCTCTTGGTCCGGTAAATCGATGAGAGTAAAAGTTGTTGTTCCCCAAGCCGGATTTCTGCGTCCGCTTTCAACCAGCGCCCCATCAAAAAAGAAGAAAGCCTCTTCCAGTTCCTTCAAGAAGTCCATCCTGTTTTCACCAGCCTTAAAACCAAACTCCCGTTGGCCGTGCGCTTCCATAAATTCATCGATAGTCCTTCCTGTAGGATTCCAACCAAATTCTCCTTGTGCGATGTATCCTCGCCAGACTGTTTCCAAATGCGGAGAGCCATCGTCCCAAGCTGTTGCCAGGATTCCAGCCAAATGGTTCTCAACTACCAACCGACTAAATCCTTGAATAAATCCGGCTTTCGTATTATTACGAGGTAAAAACGGAGAATCTCCCGAAGAAGCTGCAGTAGCAGCCATTACTTGCAAGCCTTTTTCCTTATACCAGTTCAGCAACTTCATATGTGCCGGCTTCGTCGCGTCTCCATAGTTCCAACGCATATAGATACAATCTTTCGGGAACAGTTCGATCGCTTGATCCAACTTTTCGGTATTCCAGACCTTATCCAGTTCTTCACCCGACATATCACTTAAAATCGTTGTCCAAAGGCCTGCATATTTCAATGGCATATCATCCCAGAATATTGGAACACGCCCTTTCTCCTTCGCATAATTACATACATTCTGCAACCAATACATTTGCAATTCAAAAGCCGTTTTCCCGGTATCCTTACAACGTTTGTCTATCCCAATTGCAGTAATCTCATCCCCACCGATATGCAAATACTTACCATAAGGCATCGCTTCCAAAGCATCTGCATACAAATCATACAGCAAATCGTAGGTCTCCGGATTGGAAGGACACAGTTCCCAATCGCTTTTCGGATTTTCTCTCAATTCCCAATGATGTTTCAGGATAAAGCTGGCATGTCCCAATCCTTGTACCAACGGAGATACATCGATATTTCTTTCTTTGGCATAACGACATAAAGCCTGCATCTCCTGTTTACTGATGGCATTGGGAGAAGCTATTTCCGGGCGTCTCGTATATCGCAGCTTATCTTCCAGTTCCCAAATAACCGCATTGATCTTATATCGGGCCAGCTTGTCCATCATGGCATAATAATATTCCATACGGTCCAGATGATGTTTAGTGTCCAAATGAACGGCCCGATAAGCAATCGAAGGGAAGTCTGTTATCTTCATCGCCGGAATAGGACAGTTATAATCACGGCTGTCTTCCAAGACTTGCTCCAGCGTCAGACAGCCATAAAACAATCCGGCCTCACTCCGAGCAGCAATAATAACTCCTTTTTCACTTACCGACAAGACATAACCTTCTTCCGATTCCGGGACATCCTTATCCGTAATCGTCAGATAAACTCCTTTTCCCTGCATCTCTGCCTGGGGCAAAGCGTTCAAGATAGGGCCTAAAACCGGCATTTCCCCGGACGACTGATTAACAATAAACTGTAAATCTGTACCGGAAATTCCTTTTCCTTTCAATTCCTCTATATGCTGAGGTTTAGGAAGGATCTGAAAAACTGAACTGATGGCCTGAATCTGTGTTATTCCAACACTGACGAGCATCAGAATACTTAGAAAAAACTCTTTATGTTTCATTTCTCTGAATTAAATTGAATACTGAAATCTTGAATAGATGAGACCAATGGGAAACTGCCCAACTTCTTCGGCAAACCTATTTCCTCGGGAGTAGGAGGCAAGAAGTTTCCTTTCGTTCCCTTCATAGACATTCCCTTCTGACTCAAGGAAACAATCCCGTATAAAGGCTTATCAAAAGTAACCGAATACTTCAGCAACGAATATTTCTGATTAATCTCTTCCGGATAACGTTTCTCGGTTTGAGTTTCATCTCCCACCCAAACATAAGAGGCACTATTGATCTGAACATAAGTAATTCCATTGATCTCATCTACATAATTACTATGATTATGCCCGCTAAATGCGGCAACAACTTTCTTAAAACCAGCTCTTTTATTTTCAGCTTCCAAGACATCTCTTACATCATATCCATTCCCCATCGACCGGTCAATGCTCTGATGAGAAAAAAGAATACACCGTTTGTTGGTCGCAGCCAAATCCTTCTTCAACCATTCCATTTGTTCCGGATCCATAAATTCCCTCATTTTCATATCCACATAATAATTCGCTTTATTATAAGGGATATATTTTTCTCCGTCAAACAAGTTATTCCCATCCAGTACAATGAAATGGAAATCTCCTTTATCAAAGGAATAATATCGTCCCGGCATATTAAACCCCGCAACAAATTCCTCCTTCGAATATTTATCCAAATCATGATTTCCTAACACATGAAACGTCTCTCCTTTAAATCCATTCCAAACTTCTCTTAAAGGCATACTGACACTATCCAAACGAATAAAGTCGCCTAACTGAATCAAAAAGTCTACATCTTCCTTATTGGCTGCCTCTACTACCGCTTGCATACGTTCCTTTCCATCAGGCAAATCAGGAGCATGCAAATCCGAAACAATAGCAAAACGGATCTCTTCCTCTTCTTTCTGCGTAGAACAAGACAACAGACATAGACAAACGACACACCATAATAAATATCTTTCTGCTAATTTCATTTGTTTTTCATTTTATATTCAACAATAATCAAGATTTAAGTTGCACAAAAATACGAATTTACCTGAAACTTATTGGAACGCTATCAAAAAATTCCTACTTTCGCTTTATAATGATTCACGTAACTATTAAATTCATATTTTATCATGACAAAACAAATGTATCTTTTCCTATGGGTGTTAATTTGTTTAATGCCTTTTTCTGTTACTCGGGCAGAAGCCAATAAAAAGCCGTTTGTGATTCCTGAACTGAAAGAATGGAAAGGGGCAAACGGTGATTTCATCCCTGGGAATACGACTCGTATCACTTATTCGGAAAAAGAGAATGGAAGCCGTCAGGTAGCTGAACAACTGGCTGCCGATTATCAGACTTTATTTGGGAAACAGATTCCAGTTGTTGCCGGTAAAGGAAAAGCCGGAGACTTTGTCTTACAGCTTAAGGCCGACAAGAAACTGGGAGATGAAGGATATGCCATTCAGATTAAAGACCGGGTGATACTGACTGCACCTACTAGCAAAGGACTTTTCTGGGCAACACGTACCTTGCTTCAGCTGGCAGAACAAGACGAACAGCAGGCATTGCCCAAAGGAGAGATCCGAGATTTCCCGGATTATGCCATCCGCGGTTTTATGTTGGACTGCGGACGAAAGTTTATCCCGATGTCTTTCCTGCGGGATTATGTCAAGATCATGTCGTATTATAAAATGAATACGTTCCAGATCCATTTGAATGATAATGCCTTCAAGCAGTTCTTCGAACACGACTGGATGAAAACCTATGCGGCATTCCGCCTGGAATCAGAAACTTTTCCGGGATTAGCTGCTCCCGACGGACACTATACCAAGAAAGAATTTATCGAACTGCAGTTACTGGCCGACAGCCTAGGTGTAGAAATTATTCCGGAAATAGATGTACCGGCTCACTCATTGGCACTTACTCAATATTGTCCGGAAATAGGAAGTCAGGAATATGGCATGGACCACCTGGATTTATTCAACCCGAAGACATACGAATTTGTGGATGCCCTGTTCAAGGAATATCTGGAAGGAGAAAATCCGGTGTTCCGAGGACCACGTGTACATATCGGTACAGATGAATATTCCAATAAGAAGAAAGACGTCGTAGAGAAGTTCCGTGCCTTTACCGATCATTATATCCGTTATGTAGAAAGTTTCGGAAAACAAGCCTGCGTCTGGGGTGCTTTGACACATGCCAAAGGCGACACGCCTGTCAAATCAGAAAATGTACTGATGTCAGCCTGGTATAACGGATATGCAGATCCGGTCGAGATGATGAAACAAGGTTATCAATTGATCTGTATTCCTGACGGTTTATTATACATTGTTCCGGCAGCCGGTTATTATTATGATTATCTGAATACAGAAAGATTATATAAAGAATGGACTCCGGTTCAAATAGGAAAGGCGGTCTTTGAAGAGCATCATCCACAAATATCCGGCGGTATGTTTGCCGTATGGAACGACCACTACGGAAACGGAATATCTACCAAAGATATTCATGACCGCGCTTATCCGGCGATGCAAACATTGGCTGTCAAGATGTGGACAGGTAAAAGTACAACTCTGCCTTATCAGGAATTTAACGTAGATCGCTTACTTCTCAGTGAAGCTCCAGGCGTCAACGTGGCCGGTCGGGTAGGAAAGAAGCCTGCTTGTGTGATGGAATTACCTCAAATCGAATCCGGACAAACGACCGAATTAAAAGAAATCGGTTATCCTTATTCTGTCTCTTTTGAAATCGAAGGAGCGCAAGAAGAACCGGGAACCGTCTTGTTCCGTTCAGCCGATGCCGTAGTTTATCTGGCTGATCCGATTACCGGACGTTTAGGATTTGCACGCGATGGCTATCTGAATACCTTCAATTATTATCTTCCGGTAGGACAAAAAGTAAAGCTAACTATTTCGGGAGATAATAAACATACAGCATTATATGTCAACGATCAACTGAAAGATGATCTGACGATCCAGAAACGTTGGTTCAATGAAGGTAAAGACAAGATGAATTACGTCCGTACCTTGGTTTTCCCTCTGCAGAAAGCCGGACAATTCAACAGCCAGATCCGCCAATTGAAGGTGTATAATTATTGGGTGAATGAATAAAACTCCATAATCATTTTTCATGAAGAAAAGGACGAAGGTGAAAATATTTTTCATTTTCGTCCTTTTTTCTGCAACCAAACTATTTTGAGGTGCGTCTTATAGATAAACAAATAAAATAAACAGATATGAAAACAAAAGGTATGGTTGCATGGATTGCTCTGATAGCAATGACAATGGGAGGTCTCGTAACTCCGCTACACGCAGAAAACATCGAAGGAAATGAAAATCTGATAACAAAGGATATCCAAATTGACGATTATACGGCAATTCAGATAGGGCATATCCATCAGTCGGGAGGTTCTTTCAAGTCGCTATTCGCATTTATCATGTCGGGCGAAAATTCTTCTAACTCACCCAAGGTATATTACAAGCAAGGAAAGGAGACAACGCTGACTGTAACTACCGATGAAAATATTTTTCCTGTATTGACTTTTCACGTAAAAGGGAATGAATTACAAATACAGACAAAAGAAGGTGTACAGATTTCTCCGAGTAAACTCGTCATTGAAACCTCTTCCAAAGACTTGAATAAATTATCAATCGGCGGAGGTACCGATTTCTATCTGCAATCAGCTTTGGAAACGGAATCAATTGAAGTCAATGTATCCGGTGGAGCGGATGTAAAAATGGAAGAATCCGTACGTGCCTCAAAAGCAAACTTTAATATCAGTGGAGGCGCAGATCTGGATGCCACACAACTAGCATGTGAAAAAGTATCTGTAAGCATTTCTGGTGGAGCAGACGCTACTTTGGCAGGCACCACCCGTCAGGCTGATCTGTCGGCTTCATCTGGATCAGATTTGGATGCAAAGAATCTGAAGGCTGAAGATGTATCTTGCGATGCCTCATCTGGTGCAGATATCACCGTATATGCCACTAAGACCTTACAAGCTGATGCTTCTTCCGGAGCAGACATCAGTTACAAAGGTGATCCCAAAACAGATATATCTGCTTCAAGTGGTGGTGATGTGAATCATATCAACTAAATTTTTCCTACATTTGTACATGTTTGTGTAAATAGAGTTGATGTACAACTGTAAATGGAGGAAAAATGAAAACAAAAGGATTCTTATTGCTGGCATTCTTATTCGGTCTGTTTTTGAATGCTAAAGCAGCCGACAATGTAAACGGCAACGGTACATTGAGTACCAAGACCATTAAGATTGATGATTTTAACGAAGTGCGGATTGACGGTATCATGGACTTTAGTTATGTTCAGTCGGATGATCCCGGTAGTTTGGAAGTAACATTAGATGAAAATCTTCATCAATATCTGAATGTAGATATTCATGACCGTATATTGACCTTAAGCTTTGATAAGAAAGTAAAGGTTGGCAAACTGACCAAGTTTGTGGTAAAAACCAACTCGAAATGGCTGAAAAAGGTCAAAGCTGCCGGCAACGCCAATTTCATGGTAAACAGCAAACTGTCTGGTGATGAACTGGAAGTAAAAGCCAATG
>ERZ779681.738-NODE-738-length-10855-cov-1.81426_pt1 | contig 10855 bp, 7 predicted proteins | sample MGYA00511905_ERZ779681 | MGnify/ENA primary metagenome ERZ779681 (study PRJEB29588, sample SAMEA2144578) | human gut metagenome | biome: human gut; feature: human-associated habitat; material: faeces | place: Denmark | collected 2008/2010 ... | reverse complement strand
CAGTTTGATGTTTTAATAAAAATCAAATTGCCAACAGTAATACTCGTAATAACTTTTTCTCAATTTTTATTAAAATGTGGAAAGATTTTTTTATGGCAGGTATAATATTGTATATGAAAAATAATGTAACAAAATTATTAATAGCTGCAATGCTTTGCTCGCAAACAGTTTGTTTGGCAGAAGAAACATTCCAAGGTCACGCTATAAAAGATGAAGAACGCCAAGAACAAAGTGAGTTATTTACGGGAAAAGTTGAGACTTTAGATAAACACGATGTTATCAAAATGACTGTATCTCAAGTTATAGACGGCAGTTATTCTTTTGAAGGTGATGAGTTTTTTGCAAAAGTAACAAGTGATGTAAATGGCGAAGGTGGAGTTATTATTCCTAAAGGTACCGTTGCCCATGGTCTGATTTGCCAATCATCAGAAGCCAAAAGACTTGGACGAGATGGTTATATAAGTTTAAAATTTGATTATCTTATAACTCCTGACGGTAGGCAAATTCCTATAGAAGGTAATATGTCAACAAAAATGCACCCACTAAAAGCTGCAGGAAAAATTGTCGCAACAGATTTGGGTTACACAGCTGCAGGTGGTGTTATTGGAGGCTATACAGCATTGAGCGCTCTAGGGATTGAAGCAGCAGTTCTTTCTAACGGTTATACAGTAGCAGGTGGAGCTGCGATTGGTGGTACTGTCGGGCTTGCGATGTCTTTATATAGAAAAGGGAAAGATGTCCTTATTGCCCCGGGTGATGAAATAAGAGTTAAGGTTTCATCATCAATGTCACTCCCTGTATATAAAGAATCTGCACTAAAACAAGAAGAAATGACATTCCCGGGATTAACCGTCAGAATTGCCAATATTATCTATGAAAAAGACCCTTTTGGAGTTTTGAACACTATTACTTTATCAATGTCAGTTTCTAATATGTCAACAACCGTATTCTCAGGTATGGATGTAACATTAGTAAACGATTTGGGACAAGTTTTTAACCCTACTGTATTTGGCGATACAAGGCTGATGTTTGCTCAAATCAAACCAGGGGACAGAATGGCAGGAAAAATCTCATTCTCGGTTAATAATGTAAATGATTCTTATTGGCTGACTTTTTATGATAGATTAACAAAGAAACCTGTTGCAAAAATATCTCTTGATAACGCATACAAAAATGTTTCTGATAAAGTCAAAAAGAAAAACAATAAAATCAAAAAGAAAAACTATAATTTCTACAAAGACAAATCCCCATTTGATATGTAATTGCTATTTTTGCATTATATTTTGTGCAGCCTTTTTACTGTCGGAATGGTCTTTAATCACTTTAGCAGTAAGTGATGCTAAACCATATCCTACGGCTGTTATTACATAGCCGGCAAATCCAAATTTATTTAATTTTACGACTTTTTTAAACAGTTCGGGACTCAATACTTGTTTTGCCCATTTATTACCTTTTACTGTAGCCATTCCTTCTTCCATAATTGTTGGAAGAAAAGCTGCGGCGGCTACAATCGGAGCACTGTTTCTTATTGCATTTTTATTTTTTTGTTCTTTTGTGAGTTCTTCGCCTTCTGCTGCCGTTTGTTTTTTAGTAAATGCCGGCAAGAATGCAAAAGCTAAGCCGATACCAATTAATGGGTTTCTTGACTTTTGTATGGCTTTCCATAATTTTGTATTATTAAAGTTGTGAGCGTGTCCCATTTCATGGAATACTGCAAGTGGTAATTTATTTCTGTTTATTATAACAGAATTGTTTACAGGGGAAAAACAAGCGTTTTTACCTTCTGCAATTGCAAGTATAGGAATCATATTAGTTAGAGGTTTTGCCCATTTTCCTAAAGCTTGTTTTAAGTGTTTGACCTCAAATGTTTCCGGGGTTATATTATTAATTTTAACACCTTTATCTGACAGTTTGGAGATATTTTTACAGACATTATCGGCTGCTTCATTGACAAGATTAATTTCATCTTGTGTTAATGAATTTGATTGGCGAATCATTCTATCTAAAAAGGGTTTTCCTGCCATGCCTGAAACAAGAGTTACTCCTGCTCCTCCTGCAGCTGCAGCTATACTGCCTTTAATATTTCGTTTGTTCGTTTGTTCATTTACACAATTTACATTATTGCTAAATTCTACACTTGTCATAAATCTACCTCACACATAAAAGTTTGATATATATAAACAATAATTGTCAGCTAAAATTGCTAAATAATAACAAAATATTAAGCCACTGTATAATACAGTGGCTTAATGCTTTGTTATTATTGAAAAATTCTATTCTTTATCATTATCAGTTTTTGATGTTTCTTCTTCATCATCTGCTTCTGATTCTTTCACAAGTCCTTCTTCCTCTGAGCCTTCTACTTCTTCGCCTTCTTCCGAATTATCCTCTTCAGATTCTTCTTCGCATTCTTCCTCAGAATCTGAGTATTCATCAGATTCTTTAGTCAAAGCTTCATCTTCAAGTTTTAAGATAGCTTGAATTTCTTCTTCATCTTTAGCTCTTATTACAGGAATAGAAAGCATTAATGCCATTTGTTCATCTTCTTGTTCAAAATTCAAATCAAGGAGTTCTCTATCCAATTCTAAATATTTTGATAACAAATCAATAAGTTCATGACGCATTCTATCCATAATCGCAGGAGAAAGATTTGTTCTATCTTGCATCAAAACAAGTTTTAGACGATTACAGGCAACATTCTTTGAAGCCTCTCCATCTGTTGATTCTGTTTGATGAAAGAAACTTAAAACCTTATTGTATAAGTTTGCAAAAAGATCTTTCATTCTACACCTTTCCTTTCAAATTAGAGAAGAAGTTTTTAACTTTTTCCATAAATCCTTTCGGTTCTCTTAGGTCTAAGAATGGAACATCTTCGCCCATTATACGTTTTGCAACATTTCTGTATGCTTTTCCAGCCATTGAATCTTCATCGTTTACTATAGGCTCACCCTTGTTTGTAGAAGTGATGATTCCAGTATCTTCAGGAATTACACCAATCAAATCACAAGATAAGATTTCAACAACGTCTTCAACACTCATCATGTCGTTTGTATCTATTAAGTTTGGTCGAACTCTATTTAAAAGAAGTTTGTAACTTTCGATTTCTTCTCGAGCTTCTAATAGTCCGATAATTCTATCAGCATCTCTGACTGCAGACATTTCAGGAGTTGTTACAACGATTGCTTCAGAAGCACCTGCTACAGCGTTTTGGAAACCTTGTTCAATACCTGCAGGACAGTCAACAAGAATGAAATCATATTTCTTTTTCAACTGTTCACAAATATCTTTTAACTGTTCTTGTGATACAGAAGTTTTATCTCTTGTTTGAGCAGCTGCTAAAAGTGCAAGGTTAGGATTCTTTTTATCCTTTACCAATGCTTGTTTTAATTTGCAACGTTCTTCAACTACATCAACTATTGTATATACAATTCTATTTTCCAAACCAAGTAACAAATCAAGGTTTCTAAGTCCTATATCTGTATCAATTAATACAACTTTATTTCCGGCTTTTGCTAGTGCAGTACCGATATTGGCACTTGTTGTAGTTTTACCTACCCCACCTTTACCTGATGTTATAACTATTACACGACCAGTCATTAATCTTCTCTCCTTAATGTTTTATAAACTACTATTTGTTTATTATTTATTCTTGCTTCTTCAGGTGTAAACTCATTTGTTCTTTGGATATATGGAACATTTACCGTATCATTTCTTCTTGAATACAAACCTGCTATTCTTAATTGAATAGGATTTAGTTTTAATGCTCTTACTTTTGCATTTACATTACCGTCAGAACCGGCATGTGCAATACCCCCTAAGATACCCCAAACTGTAATATCTCCCTTTGCGATTACTTCACTTCCGGGGTGCGTATCACCTACTATGAAAATATTTCCTTCGTATGTAACTGTTTGTCCTGAACGCAATGTTTGCGTTAGATATAATGTAGGAAGTTCTGCAGTGTTTTCGGTATTTTCTTCATAATCATCTGTAATACCCTCTGTATCTAACAATACATATTTGCCTTCTGAACTTCTTTCTTTAGTTTCAGTAACCTCGAAATCTTTATCAGGATTGTTTGGTTCAACAAGTTCAATATTAGTTTTTACAAATTCTTCTTTATGAAGTTCTTGTTGGATTCCCAAAACTTTATCCAAAGCTGCTTGAACTTCTGGATTTGTCAAGATTTTTGACTCATCCAATTCAGCTTTTTCAGGAATTTCAGTAACAACATTTTGAGTTTCTGAAGCAACTTCTTCGACCCCTGTTTCTTCTTCAACATTTGTTTCTTCTGTTGGTACAAAAGTTTCATTTAAGCCTTCTATATGTTCTGAAATTGAATCTTGAAAAGGTAGTTCTACTTCACGAGCTTTGTTAGAATTGATGGCAATTCCTAAACTAACAGCAGAAGCTTCTGTCATTTCTGATTTTGTAGCTATAGAACTAACTGTTGAATCAATAGATTCTATTAATGCTTTAATACTTAATAATTGTGATTGTTTAAGATCTAACTCTCCCAAATTTAAACTGATTTCTTTTCCTTTAGTTTCGTTTGATTCAAGTATTGAACTAAGTTCTGTTGCAAGTTGTGCAGTATTTTTTGTTTCACTCAAATCAATAACGAATTCATTTTCATAAATTCCCATAATACTTCCCACATTAACTAGTACAATAAAAAGGATATCCTAAATATAACCTCTATTCAATGAAATGTATATTAATGTAAAACATTGATTTAAGGATTTTATCTAACTAATGATTGACACATACAATTACAAACGATAACGAAGGAATCTAGCAAAAATTTTACAAAAAAAGGACTCAATAAAATTGAGTCCTTTTCCTTTTATATTAATTGAGATTAATCAACATATAATGGAGCAAGTTTTTTCTCTTGTTGAGGAATTACTCCTTCTTCGATTGGAAGATATACTCTGTAATCAATTACAGGGAAACAATTATCTATGCTTTCTATTTCTGACAATGCAGCTTCATCAATATTACCTGATTCAATCATATCGCAGATTTTTTCAAATCTGTCAACGTGTTCTCTAAATCTATCTGTAGCATAATCTTTTGCTTGCCATGTAGTGATTAAGAATGGCCAATCTGAACTTTGTAATAACAAGTTTTCTCTTGCCATTTGGTTCAATGCTCTATGTAAAAGTTTATCTTCAGGAATTATTTCATATTTAGACGCAATTTCTGTGATACGTTTTTCGCAAGAATGGATAATTGGCCACATCCATTCTGTTAAGTGGTTTTGCCATACATAGAAATGACCACCTTGTCCCCAAGAACTTTCAGGGATTTGGATAGCTTCTGATGGTGGATATTTTTCTATATACTCACCAGCAGTTAATCTTTCTACTTCCGGTAAATAGCTATTGAATTTCTTAATAACTTGTTTAATAAATTCAACACCTTCAAACCACCAGTGACCAAACAACTCAGTATCAAATGAAACCATTACAAGACCGTCTTTACCATTGTGAGATTTTTTGTAATCATTCAACAAGTGGTAAATCAATGTTGTATAGTGGTCTGAATTTTCATTAATTTTATTTAATGCTAATACCGGGTCATAAAGCATTTTGTCACCCAAATCTGTTGTAGGTGATGTTATTCTCCAGTAGTGCATACCTGATTTATCATCTTTTTTGTGGAATTCTCTAAAGCAACCATCTCCAGGATATCCATCAGCAGCAGACCAAACTTGATATCCTGCTCTGTCGTTTCTTCCCATTACTGCAACTTGTGCATCTGGTAACCAATATGCTGAATATGTGTCATATCCTGTAGCTTCTCTTTCCGGTAACGGAATATACTCAATATTACCGTAAACACCGATTACACGTCTGTTTCCTATAGAGTTACCACCTTCGATAACGTGAGATTCAGTAAAGAAGTATTTGATATCGTTATTTTGTAAAGTAACTTCAATAGCTGGACGCCAATGCTTTTTACCATCTTTGCCAACAAACTCATAACCTTGTCTGTATGCACATTCCGGTAACCAGCAACCTGATGCTTTTTTACCGAATAATCTTTTTGTTGTATCAGAACCAACTTTGAATTGTGCATTCAAGTTGTTATCAGTAGCTAATAATGGAGAGAAACCATGAGTAGCACCTGAAGTTGTAATTTCGATACAACCTAAATCTTGATATTTTTTGAAGTACTTAATAAGATTCTTTTCGTATTTGTTTACGAAATCATCTCTTAATTTATTCCACAAATCAAAATAATATTTTGCTAAATATTTCAAGTGTTGAGAATGTGCAACTTTTGGATCAGGATATCTGTCCAAGTCTTTGCTAACTGCTGCAATTCTTGAATCTATATATTCTACAAATCCGTTTTGAAGATGCTCATCATTCAACTGTTCTGCCAGAATAGGAGTTATGCCAACGGTTAATTTAGCTTTAATACCCTCATCATATAATTCAGAAATAGCGTTTAATAGAGGAACGTATGTTTCTGCCATACATTCATATAGGTTTTCTTCCCCAAATGGCCACATACCAGCTTTTCTATAGTACGGTAAGTGACTGTGTAACATAAATACAAATTGACCTACTGACATATTGTTTTTGCCTCCGTTTATTTAATGATTGTAGTCATATATTTTCACAATCTGACATGCTAATATATAGCATAAACGGGTATAAAATATAATACCTTAGAACTAATTCCAGTGAATAATGTTACAATCTTTAATAAATTGTATATATTAAAAATCGAAAAATTCACATATACTTTCAGTATTTCAGGGGTATTTATTATTGATATGTTTTAAAAAATTATTTAATCAATTTCACTAACTTTTGTCCAAATGTTACAATAACCATTTTTATCCTTTACAGCTTTTTTGAATCCATTTTCTAAGAGCACCTCTGAAAGCAATTTTGTATCAGTAAGTTGAGAGTTTTCACATTCTCCGAGAATAAATATTCCGTCTTTTGTTAAAGCTTTATTTACCTGCTTTGCAACCTGTGTAAGAATAGGTTTTGCTTCAGCTCTGGGTTTGGATTCTCTATATGCACCACCAGAAATATCATTTGTTACCATATGATACAACGCATTTCTAAAAGAGATGGCATGCGCCTCTCCTTTAGGTGCAATTTCATCTAAATGTTGAATATCACCTTGCACAAATTTACATCCTGTATCTTTTGGATTTTTAACTACAAATGTTTTTGTATTCAAATCAGGATCTATATCAAGTGATAACTTTAATTTTATAAAATCTAATGCTTTTTTTATAAGGTTTATTTTCTTAGGCTTTTCGTCAGTTGGTCTTTCTTCAAATGTATTATTAAACAACTCTTTTAATCTTTTTTGATTACGAGTTACTTTTTTATCATTGTTTGGTTCAAAGCCTAAATATTCATCTTTGTAAGCATCTATTCCCATATTATCTATAAATTGACGACTTTTGGTATTCTTTGGCTGTGAAATTGTATATGTAGAGTGTTTGGCTTCGTTTACGGAAGTAGGACTAATATCAAACCCTAGAATTTTGGGCGTTTTATCTGGCATAAGCATTTTAAAAGAAAGAGCTTCTTCACCTGTTGAACATGCCCCAACAATAATTTTAGGACTTTTTTCTTTAGGAAAATGCTGTCTAATATAATTGACACTTTTATTGAGGGTATTATATTCTCTAAAAAATGCAGTTTCATGTCTTAAAAGCAAAACATCTTTGCCCTGTTTGAGAATTTCATGCCCTGCATGACCTCTAAAAGCCATACTATTTTGAGCATAATTGTTATTTATTCCTAAAAGTGTTGGTTGAGTATAATTTGTTATATTCATTATATTAAAAATAAACACCGTAAAAATAAAATTTGCTACTTTGTAAAAAAGATTCAAAACATATTTACTTTACCCTTTATACTCTTATGTGCTATAATTTTTAATATTGATAATCAAGAGGAAGATTTTATGCTACAAGAAGCTACCCGTGCAATTAATTCTGCTTTTAATAACAGTTTTGTTAAAAAACTTTCACTCTATCTTCACGATTGCGTAAGAGAAGAAGTAAAAAGTTCTACTTTCAGAAACTTAAAATCCGATAAAGATAACAAGTGGATTTTCTTAAAGGAAGATGATAAGTTATTTACATCTAATATTGAATACCAAAAGTTTGACGGTAGTGACACAAAACTAACAGAATTAATGATTCAAAGTGAATTGAATCAAAAAGAAAAATATCTTATATATGGGTATTTATTCTTAGTTGGTGGAAATTCAAAAAGCAGAAAGAAAAACGAATTTTTAACACCTCTGTTATATATGCCATGTAAACTGGAACGTAATGGTATAAATATAAACTGTATGTTAACTGATGAATTTTTGTCACTCAATACAGGCGCATTAACCTCTTTAATGCAAAAAAATGATGATGAAGAAGAAATGGAGCAATTAATTGAAGGTTTGCTTGATGTTGTTCCGACTTTACCAATAACTCAAGAAAAAATGGATATATTTATTACAACACTAAAATCCATTATTCCTGATGTAGAAGTAAAATTTGACAGCAAAGATACTATTGCAGAGGACAATCTTTCTAAAGACACATCATCTCCAAAATCAGAAGAAGATGACGAGGAGATACAAGAGGAAGAAGAAACTGTACCACAAAAATCTTCAGGAAAGATTGACAAGATTACATTAACCAATCAATGTGCCATTATTCTTACAAAACGTCCATCTGTAACGGCTGGTGTATTGCATGAATTAATGCAAATATCAGAAAAACCAAGTGGTGTTTATAGAGAAACTGTTTTGAATTTGATTAATGAGGAATATATCCAAGCAAAATCTGCAGAAATACCAAAGAAAAAGTCAGATTTCTTCCCGGTTACACCACTTGCATTGAGTGATTCTCAATTAAGTGTTATTGAGAATATTGAAACTAACCAATTAGTTTCTGTTTGTGGACCTCCGGGAACAGGTAAATCTCAAACTATTGTCAACCTTGTTGCTCATTTAATTGCTAACGGTAAAACTGTTCTTGTTGCATCAAGAATGGATAAAGCTGTTGATGTTGTTGCCGATAGATTAAATGAACTTGGTGCACCATATCTAGCACTTCGAGCAGGAAGAATTAATTATCAAAAACAATTAAGCTTCCAATTACAGGATTTACTTTCTAATAAAGTTGACCTTAATGAAGGTTCTGAAGACAGCATTATCGTTGATGTTTCTGATATGAAAAAACTTCTTAACTCCATAAATGAAGCCGAGAAAAAAGCAGAAACACTTATTAAGAAAGAGAAAGAATGGTCTGAACTCGGAGTCCAAATCAGTGAAAAGAAAAAAGAAATTGGTGCTCCTAAATTTATCAATATAGCATTAACAAAAGAAAATGTTAAAGAGTTGAGAGATGTTATTGAATCCTTGCTCAAAAACATTGAAAAAAGTGGATTTTTAGCAGCCTTGAACAATTACACTGCCGTAAACAAAATTAAAAAGCTCGCAAAGATAGATGACTTTTTTGTATCAAAAGATAATCTTGAACGTCTGAAAGAAGAACTTGAACTTGCAGAACTTGTATGTAATGCCAAGAATGTTGAAAAAGATATCCAAGATACAGGTAATCTTCATGTAATAATTCAACAAATGCGAACTTTAAAGAAAAAACAACGCAAACTTGTTACTGATATTTTATGCAACAAACGTCGTGGTGCCTTAAGAAGCTTGATGAAGGATCAAGTTAAACGACAAAGATTATTTATACATTCAAAATCTCTTATTGAACGCAAAAAGAGTTTGCAAAACAGACTTCTTGAGGCCGAGGACTTTAAACCATTATTGGAAGCATTCCCTTGTTGGTGCGTAACAACTTACGCAGTATCAGGTTCTCTACCGTTAAAACCGGGTTTGTTTGATGTTGCAATTATTGATGAAGCTTCTCAATGCGATATTGCAAGTTGTTTCCCAATTCTATATCGTGCCAAGAAGGCTGTAATTGTGGGTGATGATAAGCAATTACCTCATTTGTCTTTCTTGGAAAAAGCAAAAGAACAATCTTTTATGAGCAAATATGAAATTGCTGACAGATACCAGTTAATGTGGAGATTCAGAACAAACTCAATGTTTGATATAGCAAACTACTATTCTACAGCACCTGTTCTGTTAGATGAACATTTCAGAAGCTTGCCACCTATTATTGATTTTTCTAACAAAGAATTCTATGGCAACAGAATCAGAATAATGAAACAAGATTCTACAGACATCAAAGCCTTGAGATTAATTGAAGTTCCTGAAGGTAAAGTTGATTTTGATGCAACTCGTAACTTACCTGAGATAGAGGCTGTTGTAAAATGTTTGCACGAATTAATTGTCGATTCTGAAAGAGAGGACCCTGAACACCCTATAACAATAGGTATTGTTTCACCTTTCAGAGCTCAAGTCGAACAGTTAAAGATTTCTGTCGCAAAAGTTTTATCAGATTTCATGATAAACAAACACCAAATAGAAATCGGTACTGCTCATACCTTCCAAGGTGATGAAAAAGATATTATCCTTGCATCTTGGGCTATTGCAAATAATAGTTTCCCTCAAAGTTTAACATTTTTGCAAAAACCAAACTTGTTCAATGTAGCAATTACCCGTGCGAAAAAACAAATGATAAACTTTGTATCAAGAGATACAACAGAACTACCGGAAGGTATGTTTAGAGATTATATATCATACATCAAAGAATACGAACGTAATTTCGATTTGAGAAAAGACTCAGAATTTGATGAAAGTACATACAAAAATTCATTTGAAAAAGAAGTTGCACAATACTTGAGAGATGCAGGTTATAATGTTAGAGCCGGTGTTGATATAGGTGGTGTGAACG
>ERZ779681.737-NODE-737-length-10866-cov-1.73795_pt1 | contig 10866 bp, 9 predicted proteins | sample MGYA00511905_ERZ779681 | MGnify/ENA primary metagenome ERZ779681 (study PRJEB29588, sample SAMEA2144578) | human gut metagenome | biome: human gut; feature: human-associated habitat; material: faeces | place: Denmark | collected 2008/2010 ... | reverse complement strand
CTTCTTGATCAACGAATTGAGCAATCCAGGGTTCAAGTAAAATAGCCATTTGCAAACCATATACAACCAATGCGATGTTATTACCCACCAACATTGTCGAAATGAATTGATTCGGATTATGGAAAAAAACATCCAATATTTTACTTGTCAAACTTTTATCCTTCTTATCCAATTCAAAACGCAACTTATTGGCAGAGACATACGATATTTCCATCCCTGAGAAAAAGGCAGAAAAAGCTAATGATACTAATATATTGAATAATATTTCCACTCTTATTTCATTTTTAAAGAATCAACAGCCAAACTCTTTTCCATTTGAACAGAATCTGTTGGCGATTGAGGAGTATCTTCTACAGGAAATTCTCCCTGAGAATTAAAAATCTTATAACGCGTCATATTTTGATTCGATTCAAATCCAACACCCGTAATAATCTGTTCTTCCTGCTGAATCCGAATATATTTTTCTGAATAAACTTTCTCTTTTTTCTGATCCCAAAACAATTCGGAAGTATCAAACCTCTCCCCTTGCAGACTTTCTACTTCAACATTTCCAATCAAATGCCACAAGCCTTTTTTATCAAAATAATAAGCTGTATCCGCTTTAATACTTGCCTCTGAATGGAACAAGGTATCAAATTTTTCCACATAAATACCCTCAGGAAAATACCAATATGGTTCTTTTGCTTTACCAAAAACGATCCATTCAGCAGCTTCTATCCGGTAACGTGTTATTCCAGAATCTGATATCAGCGTGTTAACCTGAGTAGCTTTCATGGTATAACTTTTTTCAGGATCATACGTCGCATTAACGACATCCTTAGTTTCTTTAGAACAAGAAACTGTAAACGAAAGAAGCATAACAACTACCATTGAGATAGTTGTTATGCTTGAAATATTTGTCACACGTATAAAACGTTCCAACATATATAATTATCTAACAACGGTTGATTCTCCAATCCAACCACCAATTGTAAATGATTTACCCTTTTCCAAATCCGGGTGCATAAATACTTCTTCTGTAGAAGGAAGGTGAGCACTGTAAGAAGAGATCAAGCTACTAGCTTCTTCTGCACAGCTTACATCAACCGATTTAGCTTTCTGGAATTTATCAATAGCAGCATAATATACGGCTCTTGCCAACACCGGATCATTTGGATAAACACTCTTAGATGTTGCAGCATACATTTTACCAATCAACAAATAAGGTGCACCATAATTAGCATTCAAAGAAATAGCCTGACGACAATATTCTCTTGCCTTAGAATAGTTCTTCTGATCAAATGTCAACAGAGCAATCATATAATAGTCTTCAGCTTTAGTAGCAGCATCACTTTCCATATTAGCAGCTTCTTCAAAGAACTTGATAGCAGTTTCGTAATCCTGTTTCTTTACAGCCTGTTTTGCCAAGCCCATTGCAGATTCTGCAGTCGGTTCAATAGCATGAGCATATCCTGAAGCTGCAAAATAAGCTTCAATTTCCTGACAACGAGATTTACGCAACAATGCAATTGTCTGCTTCAAGAAATCCAAGTTTGTCTTATTTTCTTCAATCTTTGATGCATATACATTCTGCAAAGTCTCACAGTCTGCTGCTCCACTGTTTGCAAAACCTGTTTCTACAGCTGTTTGATAAGCCTTTAATGTCTTCAATTCTTTTTCATTATTTGCAGATTCTGCAACCTTAATCTGAGCATCAATAATACTTGCAGCTTTCAAATAATCTTGAATGTACTGATCTTTGAAATTAGGATCTGCCTGCATTTTACGCAAAGAAGCAAACATAAAATAAGAAACAGCCTTTACTTCACATTTGTCACCTTTTTCATCAATTGCAGACTTTGTCCAATCATACAATGCATTCGCATCCAAATTGTCACCAGCATATTTTACATAATCTTCAGCCTTGTTTCCTATGATCCAATCTTTACCATACTTACGATCATTTCCAAAGTATTTGATACGTTTATCATAAACTGTCATCAAATCATTTACCAGCTGAGCTTTCTTAGCAGGATCTTTTTCGTTTTCAATCTGCCAAGAAACGATTCGTACACCATACAAATAAAGGTCCTTCGTAGATGCCGGACATTCATTGTAAGCAATCTTCCAAAATTCTAAGGCGTCTTTAAAATTACCACCTTTTGCATAAGGTACAAACAAGCTAATGTTAGTGATACAGCGTACACTGTCTTCACCAGATCCAAACTGAGTTCCATTGTCCACCCCTTTTTGGGCGTATGCTCCCAATGTTCCCATTGTACAGCCAAGAGCTAATAATAATACTTTGATCTTCATATCTATTTTTCAATTAAAGTTAACTATATTATTAATCCAATTTAAATTTAAAGAACCAACGTTCATTAAATGTATAATTCACCGTCACGCGAAAATATTGTTCATCAATCATAGATACATGTTCCGGTTTGACTTTAACATATTCAAACGAAACATTCACTATTGAACGATTGTCAATCAACGGTAATCCCAAACCTAGGCTTGCGCCATATTCTTTATAACCGTATCCTTTATTTCCGTTCTCCTCAGACTGATTCACTCTTATATAGGAATCACCATAATGAAAACCTGCACGATAACGAATACGATTAAAGTAATTTTTGGCTCTTGCATTAGGTTCATACTGAGCACCGATAGCAAAACGTGTACGATTCTGGAATGTTTTTTCACCCATAAAGCTTGCATTACTCCAATCTTCATACAAGAAATCGGCAGCCAACAACAGCTTATCGATTTTCATATAAGACAAACCAACTCCAAAAGAATTAGGCAAGTCATAACGAAGCCCCTGAATTGTGTCTGTAGAAGATTCAATTACAGAAGTTCCAGAACTGGTCACACCTAACTTCTCAATTGTATCATAAGTTTTCACTCCCAATTGATTTGACGGAGAATAAGTTAATCCTAAAGTCACACTTTCCGTAGCACTCAGAGGATGAGTATACTGCAAACCAAAATCCATCTTCATATCCCTCACCTTCATCTGACGAATACGCTGATTCATATAAGGTGAAGAAGAAGAATTATCATTCGACGAAAAAGCTAAATACTGCGAGTGATTTATATTTCCAAACAAGAAACCGAAGTTCGCACCAACAGCCAAACGCTTCTTCCATATATCTATAGACAACCCTCCATAGAGATCGTTTAATCCACCTGTTCCTGAATAAGTATTCTGATAAGTTTCATCTCCAATAGTTGAAACTTCTCCAAACTTATAACCAACAAACGAGTAAGGTAATAACCCGGCACTCATTGCCAACCATCTGGTTATAGGGAACTGCAGAGCTATATACTCTAAATTACCACTCAGATGATTGTACTGATTCGATTGATCTTTAAACGAGGATGCTTTCATTGACGCTCCAAAATCGAAGATAAAGGTCAAAGAATCCATACAACTATAAGATGCAGGGTTCATCGGATTTATTTGTTCAGGAGAACGCAATCCTATCCCTACACCTCCCATTGCACGGCCAGCCCCAAAAGAACGATCAGCTATTTCTCCAAATCCAAAACGGGTATATGGAGATGTTGTGTTGTTTTGGCCCCAAACCGACAATTGAGTCAACAACAAAACTCCCGACAAAATAAACTTTTCAATTTTCAACATTGTACTCTAAGATTCTATTTAATCCTGTCAACACTAAATTAATGTCTGCAAAGATGGAGTTTTTTAACCGGCTTTCAAAATAAAACGAATGTCCACCCGTTAAAAAAACCAAAACATCAGAATATAATTCTTTTGCTTTATCAATATACCCATCCATTTCAAACACTATGCCATTCACCACACCGGCCCGGATAGCATCTTCCGTACAAGTTCCCCAACAAGGAACCTCTTCCCTCTCATTTACCAGAGGTAACTTTTTAGTATAATCATTCAAAGCCTTGAACCGCGTTGTCATACCCGGAGATATATTTCCACCCAAATATGAACCGGAAGCTTCCAATAATTCATAAGTAATCCACGTTCCCGCATCGATAATCAGAATGTTCCCCCCCCCAGCCGCAATGCGATCCTTTCCCAATGTATGAGGTGTTTTATATTTGATAGTGATAGGTAATCGAACATCGTTATCAAAATAAATAAAACAAGAAAGACACTCCTTTAAATAAGCTATTAAATCTTCATCCACATCGGCAACTGTCGAATATATACCTTTGTCTAACGAATAAACATCAAACAACGGCTTTAACTTACTCTTATCAAAAGTTTTATACACAAAAGATGCTTTTAAATTACCTTCTGCATAGATAGCCACCTTCGTAGATGTGTTTCCTTGTTCTATGATTAAATTCACCTCAAAATGATATTTTTCGCAAAGGAAAACAAAATTCATGAAATAAGCTCCATTCTTTTCGTTTTTCTTTCGTATTTACACCAAATTCTTATTTCACCGCATCTATTTACTCCTCACCATAGACACAAAGGGCCACTTTTTTACGATCCGTCTGTACCGTTTCAAATTCAGACGAGACACTATTACTACCCATGGGAACCTTTTCATTTCTGAATTCCATCTGACTGTATACAATGCTTCTTGCTGATGTATGAAACTCTACAGCACCAGTCTCACGTGCAATCTGAACTATATTGGTATCTCTCACGCCACAACCCGGCATAATAATAATTCGTCCGGCTGCTTTTTCTACAAGTTCTTTAATCAAAGGAATACCTTTAACGGCATCTGATTGTTGTCCAGATGTCAAAATCCGATCACATCCTAACGCTATCAACTCCTCCAACGCCTTAAACGGATCACGACAAACATCGAATGCCCTATGACAGGTTACAGATAAAGGTTTGGCTGCCTCTATCAATTTCTGCATCAAAGGAACATCAATGTCTCCTTCTTTCGTCAAGCACCCAAATACGACACCATGAACTCCCAGTTGCTTACATAATTCAATATCCAACAACATTGAATTTATCTCAGCTTCCGTATATAAAAAGTCACCACCCCGAGGGCGAATAATTACATTAATATCTATCTGGGAAGTCAATCGCTTTGCCATGAATATCTCCCCATAACTAGGAGTAGTTCCTCCCTCTGGAATACCAGCACACAATTCTACTCTAGAAGCACCTCCAGCTTCAGCTTCCACGCAACTTTGTGCTGAATTGGCACATATTTCTATAATACGTTTCATTCCTTCTAAAAACTTAAATCCAAATGCTATTTATTCTGCAATACATCCTACAAAGATACAATCCTTTTCGAAACCATATCGTTTAAGGATCAAAAAATTGCCCGAAGCATTTCCAACCTATGAATCATCAAATTCTTTTAAAGCCTATGTTACTTCGCACTTGTTATTTTAGCCAGCTCCTTCAATAATTGTTTTTGACCAACCGACTTATCTCCGTAAACGCTCGGTCCCGTAACACAACCGCCCTCACAAGCCATCACTTCGACAAATTGAGCAGGCACCTTTCCTGTTTTTGCATAAGCTCTAAGCAAGGACACATTCTTTTTATTCAGACCCGCAATCTGAATCGCACTGACAGAATCTTGCTGCAAGCAAACTTTTACGGCATTCACAACACCACCGGTTTGTGCAAATCCATACGCCTCACGGGATGCTGTTGACAACAAAGAATATGGCTTAACAACATCTAAGTTAATACCCATTCCCGTAAATATAGAGGCAACTTCCTCGAAAGTCAACGTATAATCCACACATGGATCCATTTTCACTTCCTTTCGTTTAGCTACGCAAGGTCCTACAAACACAATTTTAGCACCAGGTCTTTGCTCCTTCACCATCCGGGCTGTATAATACATAGGAGAACCTGTTGTCGACACATATTTCTTCAGGTCCGGAATATGTTTTTCCACTAACTGAATATAAGAAGGACAACAACTTGTTGTCATGAAGGCTTGTCCTTCATGAAGTTTTTCCTTCAATTCCTCGGCCTCATTTCTTGTCGTTTCCATCGCGCCCTGTGCCACTTCCACTATATCCGTAAATCCTATCTGCTTTAATGCACCATAGATTTGTTCTTTAGAACATCCAAACTGCCCCAGTATAGAAGGAGCAACTATAACAACAATTTCCGTTCCTTTCTTAATTTGCTGCAAGACATCAAAAACTTGAGATATCTCAAATATTGCACCAAAAGGACAAGCATTCAAACATTTACCACAATAAATACATTTTGATTCATCAATATGTTCGACTCCATACTCATCCTTACTAATTGCTTTGACAGGGCAAACTTCTTCACAAGGTATTGGTATATAGACAATCGCATGATATGGACAATTCTGATAACACTTTCCACAGCTAATACAGGTGTCATGATCGATCTCGGCTTTCCCGTTTTTCTTGAAATGAATAGCATCTTTCGGACAATTCATGTAACAACTTCTCGCTACGCAACCACGGCACAAATTAGTTATTTCATAATTGACCGAAACACAAGAAGAACAAGCCTCATCTATCACACACATCAAATTTTCCTTTTGATTCTCTGTGCGTTCCAATGCCTGACTAGCATAACTTGATAAAGGGGTCAGCTCGTCTTTTTCGTCACTCATATCAAAACCTAACAATGGCAATGTCTTGTATTTTAAGACGGCTCTTTCCTTGTATATACAACATCTCCCTTTAGGTTTCGCACGACGAGGACTCATTTCTATCGGCAAACGGTCAATTTCTTCAACCAATCGGTCTTCTTTCCATAACTTCACCAAATTAGCCAACAGACCATGACGAACGATCATTACATTATTAGTATACGCCATATACATTTTAATTTATCCTTTTATTTTGAAATAATTTCTTTTAATCTTCCAATAATATTGCTGCACTTTGTACATCACCTCCAAATGGAGGATTCTGTTTAGCCAGCTTAAGCTGAATATGTTCTATTTGAGGGAAACGCCTTCTCAATGATTTTAGAATCCTTCCAGCCGCATGCTCAATTAACTTTGAAGGTACATTCATTTCCGACTTAACAACCTCATATATCTCTGCATAATTAACTGTACTATCCAAGTTATCATTTTCAATAGCCTGAACAAGATCGACTGTCACCACCAAATCAACAATAAACCAATTGCCTACCCGAGTCTCCTGTGGATCAACTCCGTGATAAGCATAAAATCTCATTGACTTTAATTCAATCTTAGTTGTCATACCAAAACATTCCATTTATGGAGTTTTTCTAACTCATAATTCGGGTTTAAATATAGCCTAAATTAAACGTCTCTGCAAAAAAATAGTCTATATTTGCAAAACATTCGCTATAAATTGCCTTATGATTGGAAACAAACAAAAGAACGAAGAACAAACAAGCAACGGCCTACACAATGTGCTAGTTGCCGGAACTACGATTAAAGGGAACATTTCTACAGATACAGACTTCAGACTTGATGGAAAAGTCGAAGGTGATATCATTTGCCAAGCAAAAATCGTTGTCGGCCCTAAAGGAAGTGTCAATGGCAACATCACTTCAAACAATGCTGAAATACATGGCAATGTAACTGGTTCCATTCATGTTAGTACCAAACTCGTATTAAAAGCAACCGCAACAATTCAAGGAGACATTACAGCTCCTAATATAGAAATTGAACCGAACGCTGTTTTCAACGGGAAATGTACCATGGATAACACCAGTCGCCTTCCTGAAAAGAATTCACCCAAGCAGAAATAAATAAAAAACCTTCTGATCAAAAACAAATTGCATCAATCAGAAGGTTACTATTACATAATTATTTATATAGATTTTATCCACAACGAGAAGCTCCACAATTAGTGCAAATCAAGCAGCCTTCTTGATAAACCAAGGTTTCTTGACCACAATTAGGACATTTCTGTCCTTTAGCTTCCGTACCATTAGGCAAATACTTTTTCAAGGCTCGCTCAACTCCATTTTTCCATGTATTGATTGATTCATTGCTTAAGTCCATTCCTTGAACCAACTTAATAACCTGATCAATAGGCATACCATAGCGCAATACTCCGGAAATCAGTTTAGCATAGTTCCAATATTCAGGATCAAACTTACCATCCAATCCTTCTATTGTCATCTTATAGCCCCGCTTGTTCTTAAATTGGAAATCATAATGTTTCTTTCCATCTTCATCATAGCTCTTGATGATCGAACCTTTTAATATATTTTTCGGAACCATGATTCCTTCTTCGTCATCAGCTAATCCTGTAAAGATCTCGTATGGACGGCCATTCAACAAACCAACAAACGCAATCCATTTCTCCTTCTTATTTTGAAAGCGAACAACATCGGCTTCCAATTCTCGAGGACGAGTAGAAACAATAACCGGTGGTTGCATACAATTGCAATCATCTTTCTTTTTCTTCTTGTCTGTTGCGATCAACACGCCCGAGCGAGAACCATCCCGGTAAACCGTACAACCTTTACATCCACTTTTCCAAGCTTCAACATATAATTGGTTTACCAAATCTTCCGTCACATTATTGGGCAGATTAATAGTCACACTAATTGAATGATCAACCCATTTCTGAATACGTCCTTGCATCCGGACTTTCTGCAACCAATCTACATCGTTTGAAGTTGCTTTAAAATAAGGAGACTTTTCAACTAAACTATCAACTTCCTCTTGCGTGTATTTTTTCGTTACAGAGTAACCGTTGGCCTGCATCCAAGTCACAAACTTATGATGAAATACGATATATTCCTCAAAGGCATCGCCTGTTTCATCTACAAAGTCAACCCGTGCATCCGCATCATTCGGATTCACTTTTCTACGACGTTTGTAAACGGGTAAAAAGACAGGTTCTATTCCGGAAGTTGTCTGTGTCATCAAACTGGTCGTTCCTGTAGGAGCAATGGTCAAACAAGCGATATTACGACGACCATATTTCACCATATCCTCATACAAGGAAGGATCAGCTTCTTTTATACGATTAATAAACGGATTCTTTTCTTCACGCTTGGCATCATATATTTCAAATGCACCACGTTCTTTTGCCATATTCACAGACGAACGATAAGCCGCCAAAGCCAATGTACGCTGAACCTTCTCTGCAAAATCAGTAGCTTCTTCTGTACCGTAACGCAAATTCAATGCTGCCAGCATATCACCTTCAGCCGTAATACCTACTCCGGTACGACGACCCATCAAAGTCTTTCGCTGAATTTTTTCCCACAGATAATGCTCCGGCTGCTTAATTTCCATCGATTCAGGATCTGATTCGATCTTCTTTAATATCAATTCAATCTTTTCAGATTCCAAATCAATAATATCATCCATGATACGCTGAGCTAATCCGATATGCTTCTTGAACAAATCAAAATCAAAATAAGCATCTTTCGTAAAAGGATTAACCACGTAAGAATAAAGATTGATTGCCAGCAAGCGACAGCTATCGTACGGACACAAAGGTATTTCACCACAAGGATTGGTTGATACAGTACGGAATCCTAAATCAGCATACGAGTCTGCTACAGATTCACGCAGAATAGTATCCCAGAATAGTACTCCCGGTTCTGCCGACTTCCATGCGTTATGGATAATCTTTTCCCACAATGCTGCAGCATTTATATCTTTTACATATTCTGGATTATCCGAATGAATAGGATATTGCTGACGATACATTTTATTATGGATGACAGCATCCATGAATTCATCATCAATCTTGACGGAAACATTGGCTCCTGTCACTTTCCCCTCTACCATTTTAGCATCGATGAAGGATTCTGAATCCGGATGCTTAATAGATACCGAAAGCATCAAGGCTCCACGGCGGCCATCCTGTGCTACTTCACGGGTAGAATTGGAATATCTCTCCATAAAAGGAACAAGACCTGTTGAGGTTAAAGCCGAATTTTTCACAGGTGAACCTTTCGGACGGATATGAGATAAATCATGTCCTACGCCACCTCTACGTTTCATCAACTGAACCTGTTCCTCATCAATTCGGATAATAGCTCCATATGAATCAGCCGGGCCGTCTAAACCTATAACAAAGCAATTGGACAAGGAAGCAACCTGATAATCATTTCCGATTCCTGTCATCGGACTTCCCTGAGGAATTATATAACGGAAATGATCAAAAAGATCAAACAGTTCCTGCTCGGATAATGGGTTTGGATACTTATTTTCAATCCGAGCTATTTCACGGGCCAAACGCCAATGCATATCCACCGGCGACTGCTCATAAATATTTCCAAAAGCATCTTTTAAGGCATATTTATTTACCCATACTTTCGCCGCTAGTTCATCACCGGTGAAGTATTCTAACGATGCCTTATAAGCTTCGTCAAAAGTATAGATTTTACGTTCCACAGCTATTCATTTATATAAATCAATAATTACAATATCTAGAATTAACCTTTCAGTAGACTCTCGATTTCTTCAACAGAAGTACGGAAAGACTTATTGGTATCTATCTGGTCCTTGATAGTTTTGCACGCATGCAAAACTGTTGCGTGGTCTTTCTTTCCAACAATCTTCCCAATATGAGAGAAAGAACAATCTGTATATTTCTTCGCCAAGTACATGGTTATTTGGCGTGCTTGAACTATTTCACGTTTACGAGAATTCGTTTGAATAGCAGCCTGCTCCAGATTAAAGTACTTGCAAACAGTTTCCTGAATTGACTGAACCGAAATCTGCTTCTTTTCCAAACGAACGGATAAGCTTACCACACGTTTGGTCAAAGACATATCTATTTCCTTGTTGTTGACCAATGAATTTGCCATCAATGAAACCAATATGCCTTCCAGATCACGAACATTTTCCGTTACATTGTTTGCAATGAAATTAAATACATCATCCGGTATTACGATACCATCATGGCTCATCTTATTTTTCAGGATTTTCTTTCGTAAATCCAAATCCGGACGACTTAATTCGGCTG
>ERZ779681.727-NODE-727-length-11000-cov-3.19698_pt1 | contig 11000 bp, 9 predicted proteins | sample MGYA00511905_ERZ779681 | MGnify/ENA primary metagenome ERZ779681 (study PRJEB29588, sample SAMEA2144578) | human gut metagenome | biome: human gut; feature: human-associated habitat; material: faeces | place: Denmark | collected 2008/2010 ... | reverse complement strand
ATTTACGTTGGCAGGCGTGCTTATTGCAGGACATTTCGTAATGAACATCATCGGCGCGTTGATTTGTGCCATTACTTCACAAGGCTAATACGGAGGTTTTTATGGAAAAGAAAGAAACAACGCCGCGCAGAGCGGCAAGAAGAAGTTACGAGGAACGCAACAAAGATAAGCGCAAGCAGACGAGCGGAAATTTCGGAACGATGATCCCGCGCGATTTGTTCGACGAAATCAATGCGTTTCTGAAAGAACGTAATATGACAAAAGTGGACTTTATCAGAACGGCATACGAAATAATGAAGTCCGAAAACAACGGAACACATAATTGATTGTGGCTTATCCAACCCGTGATATCGGGAATCAATAAGGAGATATTGTGTGATAGGAGAGGCCGTGCTTTTCTTTCCGTTAAAAGTACGGTAGGGAAAATAATTACGGCGCCGCTACGGAGAGTAGTCGGAAAAAATAAAGTAAAAATGGATTGCAGACAGAAATCCCGGGCGGCGCAACCTATACGAAAACACAAAAATTTTAAGGAGATTTGAACGAGCAGAAATTAAAACAATTAGAGAGAGAAGAAAAAGGCAAACAACAAAAATTTCCCGAAACGGAAGCGGAATTCGATTCTTCGCAGTTGAATACCGACGTATTCAATACCGTTATCGCTTTCAGAATGCTTGAAATCATGCGGAATAACGGATTGATTGATGAAAGCGAATATGCAAAGGTCAAGAAAAAGCGCGCCCGCTATAAGGGGAACGTGATAGACAAAAGAAAGACGAAAAAGGCGGTGATTCAATATGATTGAAAACGGTATGGTAATGCCGACAGACGTAAACTTCGACTGTAAAAGACAACGGAAAGTTGTATTTTACGGGAGGGTAAGTACCGAACACGAAGCGCAATTGGCCGCGCTGGAAAATCAAATGCAATGGTATGACGACCAAGCAAAATACCATCCAAATTGGAACGTGTTGAAAAAATACATAGACAGGGGAATTACTGGAACGCAAGCAAAAAAACGACCTGCATTTATGGAAATGTTGGAAGATGCCAAGCGTAATAAATTTGATTTGATTGTGACGCGTGAAGTTTGCCGTTTTGCAAGAAATACGGTAGATACGCTTGTGATTACAAGACAATTAAAGGAAATGGGTATAGAAGTTTACTTTGTTGAAGACAACATTTGGACGATGGATAACGACGGTGAACTTCGCCTTACGATTATGGCAACGCTTGCGCAGGAAGAGAGTAGAAAGACTTCCGAGCGTGTTCGTGCGGGACAAAAAATCAGTAGAGATAACGGCGTTTTGTATGGAAACGGAAATATTCTTGGCTATGATAGGCTTGGCGATACGTACGTCATCAACGAAGAACAGGCGGAAACGGTGCGAATGATTTACGATTTGTACTTGAATGGATATGGCTTTACTAAAATTGTCAATGAACTTGTAAGGCAAAAGCGAAAGGATTCGTCGGGGCTTGTGCGTTGGGAAGCGACAAAGGTTTCTCGTGTTTTACATAACGCAACGTATAAGGGATATCAAGGTTATTATAAATCGTATAAGAATAACCATTTGGACCAAAAGACGGTTATCAATCGTGATGAAGATACCTATTTATATGTAAAGGGCAGGTTTACGCCGATTATTTCTGAAGAGGTTTGGGATAAGTGCAAGGCTATTCGTGAGAGTAAAATGGCACTTAGAAAAACGAGAGAAGGAAAGTTAGAAAAGACGGGCGTTAGAACTTCGGAAGATATTTGGGCAAAGCGTTTGGTGTGTAGGTGTGGATATCGTATGAGAAAGGATAAATGGCATGTAAATAAAACAGGTTTGACTTATGGGTATAAGTGCTATAATATCTTAAATAACGGCAGTAAGCAAGCAAGAATCGACGCAGGGCTTGATGCCGATAAATATTGCGATATGGGTACGATTGCCGATTGGAAGATGGATTTAATGTTGTTCGAAGTGTTAAAAGCATTGAACTTAGAAGAGTCGACTTCAGTGAATACGGCGTATCAAACGTTTAAGAACAAAAACACAAAAGAAACAAACGAAGTGAGAGCGCTTAGAGATGCGGAAGCAAAACTAAGGAAAATTCAAATCAAGCTTGAAAATCTAACGGAAATGCGTGTCAACGGGGAAATCGGCAAACAGGAATTTATGTCGTTAAAAAACAAAATCAACGGCGAAATGCTTGTGGTTGAAAAAGAAATTGACGATATAAAACAAGGGGTCTTAGACGAAGAACGAAAGACCACGCCACTTATCAGTTTTGAAGTGTTTAAGTCGATTGCGATTGAAAAATTAGATTTTAGCAAGCCGATTAAGCAATCGAACTTGGTGGATGTTATTGTGAAAAAGATAGTGCCGAATACGGCGCAAGAATTTAAGTGGTATCTAAATTTATTCCCTAGAGAAGAAGGTGCTGAAGAAAACGACTATGAAGAAATTGTTGTGCTTGAAATTGATTATGATAAAGCAAAAGAGTTTCGTGAAATGCGTGGCGCAATGTTAAGAAAAAATCAATGGAAAGACTTAATCATTAGAATAATGGCATAGAAATTAGGGTATACGAGTAAAATCGTATGTCCTAATTTTTTACGCAATGCGGTGCCAAAATGGCACCAAGATATATAAATGAAAGAAAACTTATTAAGGCGAACGGTATGTTTTAATAAATGCACGATTTAGCGAGAAACAATTTAGGGAAATCGGCACATTATGGCGAATCCACTTGAGTTTTTCTTTTTTATATGCTAAATGCACGTATTTACCTGTGTATATGACAATGTGTTTATGATTTAAGATTCATACGATTAGTCGTGCGTCTTAATTTTTACAGATACATGTATATATACGACAAAACGATTGATTATTTTATGAACTTGCGCTATACTTGAAGCATAAAATCTTATAATGGTTAGGTTAATTATGGTTACACGTAAAGAGGATACGTCAAGAAGAGTTGCAAGGCGTAAATACGAAGAAAAGAATAAAGAATTACGCAAAGAAAAGAGTGCTAACTTTCAAACGATGATTCCAAGAGAGTTGTTTGAAGAAATCAATGCGTTTTTGACTGAAAAGGGTATAACGAAAGTTGACTTTATCAAAGAAGCGTATCAACTGATGAAGAATAAATAAAAGTGCCAAAATTCCTTGCGATAATAGATAGGAATATCAATAACCCGAAAGGACGACAAAAAACAGCGAAAAGCACCCGAAAAGATATAAAACGAGGTGTTTTTGGGCTTTGACCTACCATTCGCACTCATTTATACAGGCGAACATCCGTAATCCGAGGGCGTAAGCTTTTGGCGGAAAACGGTTAAATTCCGGCATTTTAATACTGAATTTTAAGAAAAACAGCCATTCTCGCTTGAGTCTGGCTGTTTTTTTACTCTTCTGAAAGCGGGCGAAAATCGGAAAATGTGCTAAAATTAAGGGGTGGTTCCTCAAATTGAACATTTTTCCATATATACTGTTGTAGGTAAAAGAGGGCGACAATAGAGAGGTATTTTATGTTGAAATATAAATTGATTATAGAGTATTACTTAAAAGGAAACAATCGCACGCAGATCGCTACGCTTTGCGATTGTTCGCGCACGACCGTCTGGACGGTTTTGAAAAGAGTAGACGCTATCGGTATCGGACTTGACGAACTGAGCGGAATGAGCGAAAAAGAACTTGCTTATTTGCTTTTTCCGGAAAGAGCGAAACCGGGGGACGGGTATCTGATTCCCGATTTTAAGTGGGAAGAGTTTCAGATGGTTAAGCACCGTTCGTCAATTAGACTTTGCTGGCGGAGGTATTGCAAACGCGCGGCGAAACAGAATCTTGCGGCGTATAGTTGGAAATTTTTTCTGACTTCGTATAACGAATACCGCCGACCGAAAATACAGGTTGACGATCCGGATGACAAAATCAGAACAAAACTGAAAAATTACAATTTTTTGTTGGCTTATTGCGAGAGCGATAAGGTGATGTATTCCGTGATTCAGACGGAAAAGGAAATGTGGCTGAAATCGCTTGGACTGGACGAAAGCAAAATTATAAGCGATAGAAAAAAGTGAAAGAAATTAAAACTTCTTTGAATTTATTTCAAATACCTATTGCAAAACATACCGGAATATGGTATAATGAACGCAGAGTTTTGCATTCTGCAAAACGAAAGCTTTCGCTTTCCCCCGCGCCTTCGGCGCGGCTGCGAGATTGAAAGCAATCATAAAAATGCCCTTGCCGGCAAGCATTTTTATTTATGTTATAATCGAATAAAGTAGTCAATGAGGTGTATTATGGCAGCAAGTTATAAAAAATTATTCAAATTACTGATAGACAGGGAGATGAAGAGCAAGGAACTCGCCGCGCTCGCAAAGGTAAGCCCCGCAACGCTTGCAAAAATGAAAAAAGACGGCGTTTCGGTAAATTCCGACGTGCTTATAAAAATCTGCAAGGCACTTGGCTGTACGCTTGACGATATCGTCGAAATCGTGGACGATGAAAAATAATTGCAAAACTCAAGAAAAATATTTTAATTATGACCGTAGTTGTCATGTTTTGTATGATAAAATAGAAGTATTTAATAACTGGATTAGAAAGAGGGATAAAATGAACCGCTGTTTATATAATAACAAATTTGAAAAATTTTTGAATACGGAAGATAATTTTGTGTTCGGACAATTATGTGATAATTATCATGGTGAAGCGCTTACAACAACAAGAGAAGCGTGGAAAGCTGAAATTACCATCATGAAGGAAGTTTTATCTGGATTATCTGATAAAAATGGCGATATTATATTTGAATATGATATTCCGCGCTTGGGTAAGAGAATAGATGTGGTTTTATTGTATAGAGGTATTGTATTTTGCCTTGAATTTAAGGTAAATCAATCAAATATTTTAGAGGCTGACATCGATCAGGTTCTGGATTACGCGCTTGATTTGAAAAACTTTCATTTTTATAGCCAAGATAGAGTTATTGTTCCGATTTTAATTGCAACTAACTATAAAAATTGTTCTACAAACATTCAAATGTCGGTTTATGATGACAGGGTTGTAAATCCGCTTGTATCTGGTTCTTTTGGCGTAGGAGCTTTGATACAAAAAGTATTAAATAAGTTTCCGAGTGAGACTCCTGTGAATCCAAACTGGATAATTAGTCCGTATGCGCCTACACCAACGATTATCGAAGCGGCTAAATCTTTATATGAAAATCATTCGGTTGAAAGTATCACTCGCCATGAAGCGGACAAGGTTTCTACAGATAAAACAATTTCTTACATATTACAGGTAATAAAAAATAGTAAGTTAAATGGAAGAAAAAGTATATGTTTTGTAACCGGTGTTCCCGGCGCGGGCAAAACCTTGGTGGGTTTGGATGTTGCAATAAAGCAAACCTATCAAGGGAGTGATACACCTGTAGAAAATGAAGGAGCCGTATATTTATCGGGGAATGGGCCTTTAGTTGCGGTATTAAATGAAGCTCTTGCACAGGACAATTATAAAAAATGTAACATTAGGGGAGAAAAAAAGAAATTAACGGATTCACGTCGTGAGGTTAGCAAATCCATACAAATGATTCACCGATACCGTGATAATATGCTGGCAAAAATCAAGAATCCTGTTGAAAATGGAATTCTTGAAATTGATCCGGATAAAGCTGTTAAATTGAAAGAATCTGGGTTTGGCGAAGTTGAACATGTTGCTATATTTGACGAGGCGCAACGTGCCTGGACGCATAAGAGACTTGCTGAATATTTGAAACGAGGAGGGACTTATGGCAATAAACTGAAAGTTCCTAACTTTCCTATGTCTGAAGCCGCCTTTTTAATCTGGTCATTAGATCAAAGAGAAGATTGGGCCACGATTGTTTGTCTTGTTGGCGGTGGGCAGGAAATCAATACGGGAGAAGCTGGCATTACCGAATGGATAAAGGCACTTAATGAGAAATTTACAAATTGGGATGTATATATTTCGCCAAAATTGACGGAAGCAGAATATGCTGAGGGTAGAGTTAACGAATTATTAAAAGATAATAAAAGAGTTGTTTATTCTGATGATTTACATTTAAGTGTTTCACTTAGGTCGTTTAGAGCGGAAAAATTATCTGCATTTGTGCATGCACTTTTGTCATTTGACGAGAACGCTTCTGAAATTTATGCAGAAATTAAAAATAAATACCCGATTGTGCTTACACGTGATATGGAAAAAGCAAAAAGGTGGCTTCATGAGAAAGTTCGAGGTACGGAAAGGACAGGTGTTTTAATAACAAAAGAGTCTGCAAGATATAAGCCTTTGGGAATACATGTGTTACCTTCCGGAGATGAAAATGCGGTGCATTGGTTTTTGGAAGATAAGGTGGATACAAGATCATCAAATTATCTTGAAGACGCTGCTACAGAAATACAGGTGCAGGGTTTGGAGCTTGATTATACATGTATACTTTGGGATGCAGATATGCGATATGATAAAGGCCAGTGGCGTTTTTACAGATTTAACGGACAAACGAAATGGGTTGAGCAAACTGCAAATACCGAAAGTAAACAAGATTTGATAAAATATATGTTAAATGCATATCGTGTGCTTCTTACAAGAGCGAGAGTGGGAATGATAATATGTGTTCCAGAGGGGAACGCTCATAAAAATCCGAATGGCTTTTGGGAAGATAGTACCCGCTTGCCGGAATATTATGACGGCACATATCGGTATTTGAAAAACTTAGGGATAGAAGAGATTTAAAATAACGATTGTTGCCTAAAAAAATACTACAATAAATGCGGACTAAAAAGCATTTGTAAACTGATTATCTAAGCATGGATGTTGTGTTCTGAACCTATTAAAAAAAGAAAGGGAGTAAGGTTGAAAGCGATTAGTAATTAAGGGTAATTGTTACAACAAAAAGGAGGAAAATAATGAATCATAAAATGGATGAAAAACAATTTATAAGAAATTTTAAGTTTTTTACTAATGGGGCAATTGATGTATTTCTTGGAGCTGGAGCGTCATTTAGTTCAGGGATAGCTACGGGTGCAGTTTTAGTATGGTATTTCAAAAGAGAAATATATTGTATTGAAAATGGAATTCGCCAAGATAAATTTAAAGATCTGAATTCCGAAACAAATAAAAAGATATTGCAAGATTATTTTGATTCTCATGAAGGGTATCCCAAACAGGGTAGTCCTGAAGAGTATTCTTTCTATTTCGAAAAGTGTTTTAGTTCAAGAGAAGCTCGTAAGAATTTTATTGATTCACAGGTTGTAAGAAAAACACCGTCAATAGGATATCTTAGCCTTGCTAATCTTGTAATTTGTTCCAAAGTTAATAATATATGGACAACAAATTTTGATGAACTATTAGAAGTTGCTATTCGTCAAATAGATGGGACATATCCATTTAATGTATGCAGTTCTGCAAATCAAAATTCGTTTGCCGATTTGAATCCTAAATACAGTTGTATATTTAAATTACATGGTGATTATAGATACGATAAATTGCACAACACAACAGAAGAGCTAAAAGAGCTGGAAGATAAAATAGGACATCAATTTGTATCAAAATTACTTGGCAAAGGCTTGTTGGTAATTGGATATTCAGGATCGGACGAGTCTGTTATGAGTACAATAGAACAGCATTTGAGCGAACCACGATTTTTGTCAAAAGGGTTGTTTTGGACAACAATGAAAGGAAAATCGGTCTCGAGTAGAGTGTTGAATATTATTGATAAATTAAATTCCCAAGGCAAAACTTCTTCAATTATAGAAATAGAAAACTTTGATTTATTTATGCTTGATGTGTATTATGCCTTGGGAAATAAAATTGATTTAATTGATAAACAAGTTTTGGTAAGAGAACAAAGTAGAAAATTATTATTTAATCTCAATAAAAATAAAAAATTTATAAAATTAAATACATTTAAAGCTGATGAGTATCCATTATGTAATGTTTTTGAAACAGATATAAAAGATTGGGCAACATTAAAACAAAATAGAGGAGATCTTATCGCGTCGCTGTTCAATGGATGCGTATATAGCTTTGCTACGACGGAACAACTTAAAGAACAGTTTAAAGGTCACATAAATTCCGAAATAATATTGCAAGAAGTGGGGTCTAAAGTTTTATATAGGAATGATTCTGTATATACTGGGATGCTTTATGATTTAATTGGTAAAGCTTTAGAACAGCGTGGATTAACAAGGTATAAAAAGTCAAAGTTTTATGATTTTTCTTCTTGTATTGTGGAGCGCGGATTTATCTATTATGATGCAATAGATATTTGCTTGGAGTTTATTGAGGATAAATATTACTTAAATGTATGTCCCACAACGCATATAACGAACCTAAATGGCGTTGTACCAGATAAATTCACATATCAAAAACAACTCAATTATAAATCTAATGTATATAATAAACAGTACGATGAAAAACTGAGGAGATGGCAAGCATGGTTAATAACAAATAAGGAGTTATCTTTTAATTATAATGGTTTTACTATTAGATTTAACGTGCCGGCCGTAAGTTGCGGTGGGGTAAAACGAGCGCCGCAATGGGATAAATTTGATGCTTTTAGTATAGATGAACCATTTATGCTTTTTTCAAACGATGATAAAAAGATGCGGGCTATTAATCAATTAAGGGGACTAATAAAATACGGCCCTATAGATCAATCTTTCTCTCGCAATATACCTAATAGACCGCCTATTAGGTTAGGTGTTATAGTGCCAGATAAAGCGGTAGATGATTTATTACTTCATTTAAACTTGCTGAGCTCTAAAGTGCAGAATAATAGTAAAGATAAATTTTTACCTAATTATGAGGGGTTTCTGGAAATTTATAAAAGAGCATTAACTGTGCCAATAAAAAGTGATACAAATGCTTGCGTGCAATATAATCAAGATGATGTATATAAACTTACAGCAAAAGATTTTGTAAATTTTCTTAAACGAGAAATTGATAAATTTGCTTTAAATCGCGGGGAATTTGATATTTTAATAATCTATATTCCTAATGCATTTAAAAAATTCAGGACGGCAGAATCTATTTCTTTAGATTTTGATTTGCATGATGCGTTGAAATTATATGCGACCGATAAAAAGGTGACTTTACAGTTCATTGAAGAAAAATCTGTAAGAGCTACTGATAAATGTAAGGTTTTATGGGGACTGTCGACCGCTTTGTATGCGAAGGCGTCAATGGGTGTTTTGTGGCATCCACAGGCAATAAACGATAGTACGGCTTATATTGGAATTAGTTATGCGGTTTCAAAAGAAAAAAAGATCTGCATAGGTTGCAGTCAATTATTTGATTCAACTGGAACAGGAATGAGAATGCTATTAAGAAAGCTTGAAGCTCCTATTTTCGCTGGTAAAAATAATCCTTATATGGGGCAAGAAGAAGCAAGATGTATGATGAGTGCTTTACGGGAAGAGTATTATCGTTGCAATCCGACAGCACAATTGGATAGAATAGTTATTCATAAAACAACCCCGTTTATGCGAGAGGAAATATTGGGCTTTGCACAAGCTTTTGAGGGAATAGCAAACATAGAATTAATTCAAATTCAAGAATTTAATCATTGGAAAGGAATAAAGTATGGTCTGGATTATGATTCGGGGGCAGAGAGCTATCCATTAGATAGAGGGACTGTTATACATATAAGTGAGGATTCTTTTTTACTGTGGACACATGGATGTTTAAGCAACTCAGAATTAGGCTCTGGGCATTATTATAAGAATGGGAGAGGAATTCCAACTCCGCTTGTAGTAAAACGATATTATGGCAATTCATCTGGAGATATTCTAGCTAAAGAAATATTAATGTTAACAAAAATGAATTGGAATAGTGGAGATAGCTTATACAAGGTATTACCTGTTACCTTAGATTTTGCAAAAGTTTTATCAAGGATGTCTAAACAAAATGAAGCGATTTACAATAAGGCTTATGATTTTAGATATTTTATGTGAGGCTTAATATGTATGAAGTACATGCATATAAACTGAATAAAGAGAAGCGCGCGGCGGAGGAAAACGGGAAGTTTCTGTATTATTTTTACGACCGCAAAAAACTGACGTCGGTTGCGCTTTCCGAAGAGCAGTTCGATAAACTTGTGGAGATGGACAGGGAGTATTATAATCTCGAACGCCGTGAACATGACCATAAAACGACGTTCAAAAAGTCCGCAAATACCAACGGTTATAAAAAAATCGATATAGAAAAGGACGATTTCGGACAAGCCTCGGATGAAGATCCGGATGACGACGATGTTTCCGGCGCGGACTTTACCTATACACAAGCAGTGCGATATTGATAAAAAAGTAGCCGCGTTTTCGACTGACGACCGGACGATTTACAAAATGTATTATGTGGACGGTTTCAGACAGGCGGAGATTGCGGAAGAACTCGGAAAAACGCAAGGTTACGTCGCAAAACGGTTGATGAAAATCGGCGACGTATTGCAGGAAAACAAAACCGCCGAGGAACGCGCGAACGCCCAGTGGGAGAAATTTTTGGATAAATTCCGTACGGATGACGACGAAGATATTCTGTGGGATATGTTTTTATATCTGCTGCCCGTTGAGGAGCAGACGGATATTGCAAGTTGGTTTTACAGTTATCGCGAGTTTTATAAATTCGGGCTGTCGTATCTCATAATTCGCCCGTTCGATAAGGTAACCGACCAAACCGAATTCGGGAACAGAATGAACGAGTTGCCTTATCACAGCCGTTATGTGTATTACGAAATTTTCGACGGGCAGATTATAGAGTTGCAATGGCTGTATCTTGCGCTTTGCGAAGAGGTGGAGCACCGTAAGAAAACTTTTCCGCAGAAGCCCGCGGGAACGAATTTTGAGAAGATTTTTCAGAAAACGGAAGAAATCTGCAAGCGGCTCGATATGACGGCGGAAGAGTTTATAAACGAGCGATTTATACCGAAAGAAGCGGAAAAACGCGGGAAACGTTACAAAGATTACAGGCGAAAATATCAGAATATCGTTGTGGCGG
>ERZ779681.721-NODE-721-length-11034-cov-1.85919_pt1 | contig 11034 bp, 9 predicted proteins | sample MGYA00511905_ERZ779681 | MGnify/ENA primary metagenome ERZ779681 (study PRJEB29588, sample SAMEA2144578) | human gut metagenome | biome: human gut; feature: human-associated habitat; material: faeces | place: Denmark | collected 2008/2010 ... | reverse complement strand
TATTTAAAGTTTAACTCGTTACTAATCTCTCTGTATGAATATCTCTATCCATACTTAAATTATTAACTTTCTATGCAGTTGTCAATCTTCAATTTACCTGCACTCCGCAGGCTCGCATTCCTTCGCACGGAACGACGTATTTTTTCAAGCCCACAAAAGTGAGCCTACACATAATACCACACCGAATTTAGTATGTCAAGCAAAATTTTGCAATTTTTCAAAAAATATCCAAAAAAAATTACGGCAACGAAAATTTTGCTTTTCGTTGCCGCTTTTTCAAGTCTTTTATGTACTCAATATATAATGATACGCGTCATTCGGAGCGAAGAGCGACCACCGGATCTTTTTTACTCGCTATTCTCGACGGAATAAGCCCCGCGATAAACGTAAGCAGCATAGATATGCCTACGAGAATAAGTCCGCCCTGCCACGGCAACGCCGCAACCTTTTTAATGCCGGAAAGTTTGAAAATTATCGCGCTGACCGGAATATTGAGAAGAACGGTTATTCCTATACCGATAATTCCGGCGGCAAAGCCGATTATAAGCGTTTCGGCGTTAAACACCCTTGCTACGTCGCGTTTCGACGCCCCGAGCGACCTTAAAACGCCTATTTCTTTTATTCGTTCAAGTACCGAAATGTACGTTATTATGCCTATCATTATAGACGAAACGATAAGCGATACCGAAACGAATCCGATAAGAACGTACGACACCGCGTTTATAATGGTGGTAATCGAACTCATCATCATTCCCGTATAGTCGGTATACGAAATTCTGTCTTTTTTACCGTCTTCGCCCTCGGCTTCGACCTTTTTATTGTAACTTGCGATATAACTTTCGATATAATCTTTATTCGCGAACGACGAAGCGTAAATGGCTATCGACGCGGGTTTGTCTTCGTCGGCGTAACCGAATTTAAGCATATTGGAATCGTACGATGATTTTGCGGTAAACGCTTCGCCCTTCGTAACGTCTATTTCTTTATTCGCCATCTGAGATTTTACTACGGCTTCATTACCGACCATATCTAAAAGAGTCTTCGTAAGAGCGGGACTGTACACGATATTACTCGACAGCGCGCCCGAAGAAACGTTCTCTTTCTGACGAATAACGCCTGCGACCTTTACCTTTTTACCCGCCGCCACCGCTTTGTCTACGCCGCTCTGCGAAATCACCGTAACGTCATCATCCGACCGCGCGTATTTATACGACGCATCCCCGGCGTCGTCTTTGTAATAGTATGCGGCGGGAAGAACGAGCGAAAATTCCGTGCCGACCAGATCTTCAACCTTTAAGTCTTTATACTTTACGGCAAATTTGTCCTCGTCGGCGACTTTTTCTATTCCGTACATCGCCTTATACGCGCTGCCGACAGATTCGGGCAACGCGCTTGCGATATCGTACATCAATTCGTCTCTGTCGGCAAGTCCGAGAGCGGGTAAAATATAATCCGGTATACGGTTGTATTTATCTACGACGATCATGATTTCGCCGACTTCGGGATCGAAATCGAAATTCATCCAATCACCTGCAAGCACGTCGTATTTTGACTTTATGAAATCGGCGTTGTTTATGGCTTCGCTCCACGCTTTACCCGAACTACCCATCAGGTTGTCGTACATGGAAATATACGAACTTGAAAAGTTCGTGTTCTGCATCGTTTTATCCATCCATTCTACGGTACTCATAACCCGTTCATAGCCGCTTTCTCTTTTTACGTAGGTATCGAAAGACATGTTATAGGTATATTGAACGGCGGTTATCTTTTTCGCGTCGTATTGCTTTTTATCCAGTTCCTTTTTGAACCTTTCGAGATTGTTCGTAACCTGTACGCTGCTGTAAGTATGAATCATCTTATACAGCGAATCGTTTTGCTTGATCGAGCCGTTTTTCGGATACGCGCCGGCTTCGTCTTTTTTGTTGAATTCGTCTAAAACGGCGGTCATATCGGTATACGTCTGCTGAATCGTTATCGGATAGCGCGCAAGCGTTTCTTCCTGCGTGCGGTTGATATACGACTGAAAACCGCTTGAAAGCGACAAGATAAGCGCGATACCGATAATGCCTATGCTGCCCGCAAAAGAAACGAGAAAAGTCCTGCCCTTTTTGGTCATAAGGTTCCTGAAACTTAAAGCAAGCGCGGTGAAAAACGACATCGACGTTTTCTTTTTGCCCTTGTCGGTGCGTTTTTCTTTTTTCTCTTCCGTCGCCTCGATCGCCTCTTCTTCGGAAGAAAGCGGCCTGTCGTCGCCGACGAGTTCGCCGTCCAGAAGCCTTATTATTCTCGACGAATATTTTTCGGCGAGTTCGGGGTTATGCGTTACCATAACGATAAGGCGGTCGTTCGAAATCTCTTTGAGAAGTTCCATTATCTGCACGCTCGTTTTACTGTCGAGCGCGCCCGTCGGTTCGTCGGCGAGCAGAATTTCGGGGTCGTTGATAAGCGCGCGGGCAATTGCGACTCTTTGCATCTGACCGCCCGAAAGTTGGTTGGGGCGAGCGTTAATCTTATTCCCAAGCCCCACCTTTTCAAGTACGGCGACCGCTCTTGCATGCCGTTCTTTCGCTCCGATACCCGACAAAGTCAGCGCAAGTTCGACGTTTTCGGCAACCGTCTGGTGCGGAATCAGATTATAACTCTGAAACACGAAACCTACCGAATGATTGCGGTACGTATCCCATTCTTTATCCGAAAAATCCTTCGTGCTTTTGCCGTTGATTATAAGGTCGCCCGACGTATAGCGATCGAGCCCGCCGATTATGTTGAGAAGCGTGGTCTTTCCGCAACCCGACGGACCTAAAATCGATACGAATTCGCTGCTGCGGAATTCCGTGCTTACGCCTTTAAGCGCAACCACCGTTTCGTCGGCGGTCTTGTACTCCTTGACGATATTTTTGAGTTCTAACATATACTTTCTCCGTTAAAAAATACTTCCTCATTTATATAATAACATTATTCTCGGCAAAAATCAACCGCGGATTTTGAAAAAAGTGAATTTTTACGGCTTTTTCTTTACTTGATTACGAAAATAGTATATAATATACTAAAAAATCGGTAAAGGTGAAAAAATGTTCGACGTTTTAGTGGCGGAAGACGATTTCGCGGTAAGAAAACTTACGACCGTTTTACTCAAAAACGCGGGGTTTTCGGCGAGAGCCTTCGAAACCGCCGAGGAGGCGTATATATCTGCGGAAGAAAATCGACCGTCGCTCGCTTTGGTAGACGTGATGCTGCCGCATGAAAACGGTTATGCTCTGACGAAAAAACTGCGTTCTTTATATCCCGATTTGCCGATAATCATAGTTACCGCAAAATCGCTGCCGGCAGACAAGCGCGACGGATTTTTAAGCGGAGCCGACGATTATCTCGTAAAACCCGTAGACGAAGAAGAATTGATTTTGCGTATACGCGCCCTCCTACGCAGGTCGGGTACCGCTTACGAACAAAAAATCTTCGCGGGGGATCTTATCGCCGACTACGCGGCTATGTCCGTAACCGTAAACGGAGAAAAAGTCGAACTCACTCAAAAAGAATTCCTACTGCTCTTCAAGTTGCTTTCTTCCCCCGGGAAAATCCTTACGCGTAACGATCTGGTAACCGAAATATGGGGCGAAAAACTCGAAGACGACCACACGCTTAACGTGCATATAAACAGGCTTCGCGAAAAAATTTCGAAATCGCAAAGCGTGGACCTGAAGGCGGCGCGCGGACTGGGATACAAGGCGGTGATAAACGATGAAAAAAAATAAAAGAACGATCGTAAAGGCGGTAAAAGAAATATGTTTCGCCACCGCGTGCGTATTGATAACCGCTCTGTTTATGCTTATTTGCGTTGCATTCGCGGCGGGTTCTAGCGGCAAATCGAGCGGCGGACTTATAGTTTTCATCAGCGTATGCGCGGTGCTTGCGGGGCTCACCCCGTTCGTCGTAAGAACGATAAAACATCTATCCGACGACGAAAAAATAGAAGAATGCGCCGACGCAATTCTTGCGGGAAATTATTCGGTCGGAATGCCGGACGTAAAAAGCGAATACGAGCCGATTATACGCGTTATGAAAAGGCTGTCCGACGCGCTTGCTTTCGTGGAAAAAACGCAGACCGACTTTATAAACGACTTCGCGCACGAACTGAAAACGCCGATAGTTTCGATTAAAGGCTTTGCGAAAATCGTCGCCGGCGGAGAAATTTCGGAAGAAGAAAAGAAAGAATATCTGTCGCTTATCGTTTCCGAATCGGACAGACTTATCGATCTCACGGCGAATACTCTTCTGCTCGACAGGCTCGGCGCGAACTCTCTCGAAGTGGACAAAAAAGAGTTTTCGTTAAGCGAAACCGCAAGAAAAGAAATACTGATTCTGCAAGACAAGTGGGAATCGAAAAATATCGAGGTCGAAGTCGAATTAAACGAAGTTACGGTGAATTCCAACCCCGAACTCGTCGGGCAAATGATACTCAACGTCATCGAAAACGCCGTCAAATACACGCCCGACAACGGGAAAATCACGGTTACGGACGGGGTAACGGCGGACGGAGTTTTTCTTACGATAAAAGACGACGGAATCGGCATGGACGACGAAACCGGACGCAGAATGTTCGACCGCTACTATCGCGGGGATAAATCAAGACAAAAAGGCGGAAACGGGCTGGGACTCGCTACCGTAAAGAAAATCGCCGAAGTTTTAGGCGTTAAAATTTCGGTAAACACCGCCATAGACGAAGGCACGGAATTTACGTTTATTTTCTGATTTTTATTCATTTCGGAAGAATAACGCGATAAAAACCCGTCGTTAAGAACGAAGAGAAGCAATCCCCGCAACGACATACGCGATGACGGTAAATATATATGTCATTATATACCCTTGCAGACGATATAAAAACCGCCGGGCGCTTTCGCCCGGCTTAAAATCAATCTATTCTGTTTAATACGGTTACGTCGAGATAAAGCCCTATCGCGCCGTCGTCGCCCTTTTCAAAAGACAACTTTCCGTTTTCGTCGGCAACTATTTTTTTATACCGTCCGCCCGTAAGCGAAAGGTTTACGTCGTAAGTGTATTTTTCGCTATCTTCGAGATACGGCTTCAATTCTTCCGCTTTTGCGCCGCTTATATATCCGACGTGGTGAAACGCGCGGATGTCCCAGTCGAAAACGTACACCTCTATCGTTTCGCCGTTAAGCAACAATCCGCCGCGGCACAATTCCTGCCCGGCATATTCGTACGCCCGGTCGTCGGCGTACTCCTCTTTCAACTCCTTACCTTTAAGACCGTCGTACTTCGCAATACGCCCTCTTTTCACGCCCTCTTTGATTTCGGCGTCGATTATTTTGGAGATTTTAATCCCCTCGTAATTCTTTCCGTCCGTTCCTTCTACGACGAACTCGCCGTAATACAGTCCGTCGCTTATATCGTAGCGAAGTCTTCTTCGTCTTCTCGCGCAAAGATAGTCCACGACGTCTTCGAGATCGGCAGGCGGAGTCAGTTCAAAGGCTTTTTTTTTACGCTTTTTCGGTTTTGCGACCTCTTCGACTTCCTCTCTCGTTCCGTCTAAAGCCCCTTCTTCGTCTAAAATCGTCTCGGTTTCTTCGTCGGAGTATTCGAGCGGAACTTCGTCGAAATCTTCAAGTCCGTCAAATTCGTCTTCGTATCTTTTTTTACCCATCTTATTATCCGCGTCTGTATTTTTCGGTTTGAGTTCTTACGAGTTCTTCGTCGGAGAAATAGTTTATTCTCATAGCCGACTTTACTTCGTTAAGCGTCTTATACGCCGTCTTTTCGGCTTCTTCGCTGCCCTTTCTGAGCATATCGTATACGGCGGGAACATCCTGCTCGAACGTTTTTCTTCTTGCCCTTATCGGCTCTAAGGTCGCTTGCAACACTTCGTTTAAGAAGCGTTTTACTTTCATATCTCCCAAGCCGCCGCGGGTATAATGCGCCTTTAACGCTTCGAGGTTTTCGTAATCCGGCAAAAACGCTTTGAAGTGTTCGTCGGTGGCGAACGCGTCGAGATAAGTAAACACTGCGTTACCTTCGAGTTTGCCCGGGTCTGTAACCTTTATGTGGTCGGGGTCGGTAAACATACCCATAACCTTTTGTTTAACCTCGTCGGCGGTGTCGGAAAGATAAATGCAGTTGCCGAGCGACTTGCTCATTTTTGCCTTTCCGTCCGTGCCGGGCAGTCTTAAACAAACTTTATTGGTCGGCAACACGGCTTTTGCCTCGACGAGCGTTTCGCCGTAAACCGAGTTGAACTTTCTTACGATCTCGTTGGTCTGCTCTATCATCGGAAGTTGGTCTTCGCCTACCGGTACGACGTTAGCCTTAAACGCCGTTATATCCGCCGCCTGACTTATGGGATAAGTGAAAAATCCGACGGGAATACTCGTTTCGAAGTTACGCATCTGAATTTCGTTTTTAACCGTCGGATTGCGTTGCAGACGAGAAACGGTTACGAGGTTCATATAGTAAAACGAAAGTTCGGTAAGTTCGGGAACCTGCGACTGTATGAACATGGTCGTTTTATCCGGCGAAAGACCGCACGAAAGGTAATCGAGCGTTACCTCTATAATATTTTGTCTTACCTTTTCGGGATTTTCCGCGTTATCGGTCAAAGCCTGCGCGTCGGCGATCATAACGAACATTTTATCGTAATCTCCGCCGTTCTGTATTTCCACTCTTCTTTTAAGCGAGCCTACGTAGTGCCCGACGTGAAGCCTGCCGGTAGGACGATCGCCCGTCAAAATTACGTTACCCATAACAAAAACACCCCGATTAGTTTATTGAAGCCATTTTATCACATTTTTCGCATTAAATAAAGCGTTTTTCAAGGCAAAATAAAATTTACGCCGCCGTATTAAAACGAAAACCGAAATCATATACTCTAATATGATAAAACCCGTAAAAGCGGCGGCGTATATCGCGCTTATTTTCGTTCTTGCGTTTACGCCTCTCGTCGCGGCGAAAAAAACGCGGACGGATAACGATTTTCTTCTTAAACCCGCCGGACACGAACAAATATTGACGCTATGGCACGTAGAAACTTTTGAAGGCGGCGTCGGCTCCCGCGGGGATTTTATCAACGGACGAGCCGTGGAATTCGGCGAGAAAGGTCGGCACGTACTCGTAAAAACGCATACTGCCGAAAGCGCGAAGGCGGCTTTGGAAAAAGGCGAAAAGCCGGACCTCGTATCTTTCGGAATCGGCGCGGATTTCGTCGTTCCTCTGGTAAAGCAGGTTACTCTGACCGTGGCGGGCGACAAAATAAAAAGCCGGGCGTTCGTGTGGGCGCAGGGCGGATATTTTTTATTCCGCAAAAGCGGCGACGAAACCCCCGTAAAAACTCTTACGATTTCGGACGGCGGTAAAAATCTGCCGCACGGCGCGGTTCGTCTTACGGGCGTAAAATACGAGAATATCGAAACGGTAAAATCTACCGACGCTTATCTTAAACTCATTTCGGGCAAAACCGACGCGATGATAGGCACGCAGCGCGATATTCGCCGCTTCACGGTAAAAAATTTCGCTTATATCGCGACTCCTCTCGAAAAATATAACGACCTGTATCAATACGTGGCTATAACCACCGACGACGAAAACAAACTTCCGACGGCGAAAGCCTTCGCGGAATATCTTTTAAGCGAAAAAACGGCGAAAAAAATATCGTCGCTGTATATGATTCCCCGTTACTTTTCTTTAACCGACGCTCCGCTGCAAAGTTACGACGCGGCGAAAAACGAAAAAACGATAAGTCCTTTTATCTCGCCCGAAAACTTAGAAATCCTGAAAGAAGATTTAACGGAATCTCTCGCTCTGAAAGAAAAGTGTTATTCGTTTGAAAACTCTTTGCTATCGCCCTCAAACGCTTGTAATTAAGAATAATTTATTGTAAAATAGGAGAAAATAAAATGCCCGTTATCGACGGATTGAAAGAGATAGCCGAAAAGTACTCTTTCGTATGCAAAAAAGACGAAGATTTAAGCCGCAGGTGCGCTTACGGAACGGGCGGAAAAGCCGACTGGTATTTTACGCCGACCGACGAAAAAACGATTATATCGCTCGTAAAAGACCTTAAAACCGCCAAAGCCCCTTACTTCGTTTTAGGCAACGGCTCGAACGTACTCGTGTCGGACGACGGTTATGGCGGAGCGATTATTTCCACCGAGAAACTCAAAGGCGTGTCTTTGTGCGGCCGAATCCTGACCGCCTCGTCGGGCGAAAAGGTCGCCGACGTGGTTAAATTCGCGCTTTACAGCAGCCTCGGCGGCGTAGAGTTTTTAAGCGGAATCCCCGCGACTATCGGCGGCGTTACCGCAATGAACGCAGGTTGTTTCGGCAAATCCGTCGCCGACAGAATCAGTTACGTCGTAACGACGGAAAACGTATATCCCGCCAAAAAGTGCGGGTTCGCCTACCGCGAAAGTCTGTTCAGAAAAAACGGCGAGCCGATTATTAAAGTGGCGTTTAATTTAGACAACGCCGAATACGAACAGTCGGAAAGCAAAATAGAATACTACAAAAATCTGAGGCGCAACAAACAGCCGAAAGGCAGGTCGTGCGGAAGCGTTTTCTTAAACGACGGCTACTACGCGGGCAAACAGATAGAAAGTTGCAATCTCAAAGGGTTCCGCGTCGGCGGAGCGAGAGTGTCCGAAAAACACGCGAACTTCATTCTGGCGGACGAAAATTGCAAAAGCAAAGATATATATTCGCTTATACGCTCGGTCAAAAAGATCGTATTCGAAAAATCGGGCGTTAAGTTGAAAGAGGAATTGGTTTACATAGGAAGATTCGAAGATGAATATTACTTTTGATCTCCACACCCACACCGTGTACAGCCACGGCAAAGGCACCGTGGAAGAAAACGCCGTTTCGGCAAAAGAAAAAGGATTATACGGGATAGGAATAACCGATCACGGATTTTCTCATCCCGCTTTCGGTATGCGCAGAAAAAAACTCGACCGTATGCGCGCCGACTGCGTTGCGGCGGAAGAAAAAACGGGCGAAAAAATTCTGCTCGGCATAGAATCGAATTTACGCGGCGAGTGCGGATCCATCGACGTAGAAGAAAAAGACTACCCGCAGTTGGATCTTATCCTGGCGGGCGTACATAGATTTATCTTTTACAAGAGTTTAGGCGATTTCGTACATTTACTTTGCGGAAACGTATTTCGTTCGGTGCTTAAAAGTCCGCCGAGCAAACGGCTCGTAGACTACAACACGCGCTGCTACGTAAACGCCGTAAAAAACAATCCGATAGACGTTCTTACCCACGTAGGGTATCTGTGCTATTGCGACCCGGTCGAAATCGCGAAGGTATGCTCCGATTACGGCACGTATATCGAGATAAACACTAAAAAAACTCACCTTTCCGACGAGGAATGGCGCAGGGTTATCGACACGGGCGTAAGATTCGTGGTCGACAGCGACGCGCACTCGGTAGACCGCATAGGCGACAACGCCCTGGCGGAAAAACTTTTCGCAAGAGTGGATTTCCCGCTCGACCGTATAGACAATATCGACGGGAAACTCCCCGATTTGCGTTTTACGAAATACAAAAAAGAACACGGCATCGAGTGTAAAAACACTTTGCTTTGATTTAACGATATAATATCAAGTCCGCGCGTCGCCCGGAAAGGTGGTTTACCGCGGAATAAGAACCGTAGCGGCAATTTTATTTTATCAATCTCAAAACCTTAATAACCCCGACGATAAGGCGATTATCAATGAATTACTCCGAAGAAGTCAAAAAAGAAATACTCTGCGGAAAAGAAAACACCGACGGCGAAAAGAAAGCGTTCGCTTCGGCGTTTCTGCGTTCCGCGGGTACTCTTTCCGTCAACGGCGGAAAAATCGGCTTCGAAATTTCTACCGATAATTCGTTCGGAGCGAACGCGTTCGTAAAATACTTCGCCGACGTATATTCTCTGCCGCTTGAAATCTCGGAAGAAAAAAGCAAACGCGGCAAACGTATAAAAATCCGTTACGCCGAGGACGCAACCGAAATTTTGGAAGACCTCGGAATCATCGAAGTCGACGGCGAAGGCGTCAAACTGAAATTCGGCGTTAAATGGAGTCTTATAGAAAGCGACGAAGAAAAAACGGCGTATCTTCGCGGCGCGTTTTCGGGCGGCGGCAGCGCGACTTTACCCAAAAGCGACGGAAGTTCTTCTACGGGCTATCATCTCGAATTCGTGTTCGGCGATTACGTATCCGCAACCGACGTATGCGAAATTTTAAGCGAACTGTACTTTCTGCCGAAACTTATTCAACGTAAAGAGGCGTTTATCGTATACCTTAAAACCCGCGACGAAATTTCGGATTTTCTCGCCCTGCTCGGCGCCCGGAAAGCCGTTCTGAAACTTGCCGAACTTACCGTCGAAAAGGATATGAACAACAACTATAACCGACAACTCAACTGCGAAATGTCAAACATGAGCAAGCAAATCGACGCGTCGGTAAAGCAGATACGCGCAATCGAAAAAATCAACGAAGCGATAGGCTTGTCTTCGCTCCCCCTACCCTTAAAAACTGTGGCGGAAGCAAGAATAAAAAACAAGGGTAGCACTTTGGTCGAACTTGCCGAAATTTTAGGAATATCGAAGAGTTGCTTAAATCACCGCTTACGCAAGATAGTAGATCTTGCCGAAAACTTATAATTCGGTCTTAGCCTTCATTATTGAGAATAAACAACGTAACCGGCAAAAAAACCGCGGGGCGGAAAATCGAATTCATTTATAATTTAGATGCCGAACGCTTCGCGCACCTTATCAACATAATCAAGTTTCTCCCAAGTGAAAAGTTCCACGGTTTCATCCTTATCGCCGAAATAAGCATTGTGGAAATGTTTGGTTACAGTTTGGGGTTCGCGACCGAAATGTCCGTAAGCCGCCGTCGCTTCGTAAATAGGTCTGCGCAAATCGAGCGTCTTGATTATCGAATACGGACGCATATCGAACTCTTTCGCGATAATATCGGCGATTTTTTCGTCCGAAAGTTTGCCCGTGCCCTTCGTGTTTACGAACAGCGAAACGGGGC
>ERZ779681.719-NODE-719-length-11041-cov-1.75096_pt1 | contig 11041 bp, 11 predicted proteins | sample MGYA00511905_ERZ779681 | MGnify/ENA primary metagenome ERZ779681 (study PRJEB29588, sample SAMEA2144578) | human gut metagenome | biome: human gut; feature: human-associated habitat; material: faeces | place: Denmark | collected 2008/2010 ... | reverse complement strand
AACAGCACAAGAAGTAGCAATGAACCCTCAACAACAAACTCCTGCGCAAACAGCACAAGAAGTAGCAATGAACCCTCAACAACAAACTCCTGCGCAAACAGCATAATAAAATAAAATCATAGACAAATAGAATTTCCTTTCTAATAAAAAGGCTTTGGAAAAACTCCAGAGCCTTTTGTTTTATAATTGTATTTTTTATTTTTTTATTCAGCTAATAAAAATTTCAAAACATCTTCGTTATATCTATGATTTACAGAGCTGAAAGGAAGAACTTCGCCACCGAACTCTTTTTTTATCTTAGATAAAACATTTAGAACTTTATTTTTAGGAACATAATCAATTTTAGTGGCAATAGTTATAATAGGCAAATCATAAGCATTTACCCATTCTCTCATTTGATAATCGTTTTTCTGAATGTCATGTCTTGAATCAATCAACTGGATTAAATATTTAATTTGTTCCCGATTTAACAAATACTCCTCAAGATTCTTTTGCCACCTTGCTTGAGCATCTTTTGAAACTTTTGCATAACCATACCCAGGTAAATCAGCTATCATAAATTTATCAGAAAAATTAAAATAGTTAATTAATCTTGTTTTCCCCGGAGTGTTAGAAGTTTTTGCTAGCTTTTTGTTATTACATAAAGCATTAATAAATGAAGATTTACCAACATTTGAACGCCCTAATAACGGAAACTCTACCAACTGAGAACTTGGACATTGAGATAATTTTTCAGCACTTATTACAAAATTCGCAGTTATGTATTTCATCGTTTCACCAATTCTTTATTTTTGTTCTGAACTCTATATGTGACAAGTTTCAATAAATTATACACCTTTTCATTATTGACTACGGTAATTTGAGCCTTATTCTTTAACATATCAACATTTATAGAGGTCTTACCTGCAAAGATATTATCTTGTATATGTGCAATCTTCACCAAACCGTCACGAAAAATGCTCAACGGCTCACGCAAAAATATTTCAAATGTTTTAAATATATTAATCATGTGATTTTACATAGTTTACAGGAAGAATACCATATATATCATTCTTCGCAGATTGTTGTTTCTTAGCTTTTTTAGCTTCTAATTTTGCTATTTTTTTATCTAAGCGACGAGATTGTCTAGCAACATTTTTAATCTGTTTTTCATTATCAGAAGCACCAAGAACTACTTTATAACATTTATTTGCACCATATATATCTTTTTCTTTTTTCAACATTTTAGCCAACGCTAAATTTGCATCAATATGGTTAGGGTCAGCTTTTAAGGCCTTGTTTAGATATACTTTTTGGAAAAATTTATCTTTATCTTTTTTGAAATAAACAGAATGTTTATAATTCAAATTAGCTTTTTCAAGCATACCTTTTATATAAGTAACATTATTGATACCGTCTTGATTACTTGGTTCTTTATCAAAAACCATTTTTAACGAATCAGAAGCCTGTCTGTATTGTTTGTTATAAGTAAAATATTCAGCTAAATATAAACTGTTTTCTACAGATTTATCCAAACTTACAGCTTGAGCATAAATGTTACGAGCATCTCTATATTGTCCCAAAGCTAAATAAGCATCACCTTTTGTCAATAAATCTGCAATAGTTTTATTCGGTGCTGAAACAATTTTTACTAAAACATCTTTAGACTCAACAGGACTATTCATCATTTTTACAAGTTTTGATTTTGTAACATATAATTCTAAATTATCAGGATTTTCCTTGATAGCTTGGTTAATATATGCCAAAGCATCAACTAAGCGCTTATCAGACTTAAACATTGTCTTAATAGCACTTTCTGTTGCTAAAGAATAATATGCAGAGGTTATACCTTCTACAGCTTCTGTCTTATGTTTATCTGATACAGAGGAATAGTATTTTATTGCATCATCATATTGCCCTGATGATAATAACAAATCAGCCAATGAAAGTTTAACCGAATCATTATCATCTTTTATTGAATTACATGTTTTAAGTCCCTCTATAGCGAAATCAACATCGCCTCTTGATTCATAAATTTTTGCTAAATTTATATATGGAGTTGTGTTTTCAGGCATTTTTAATATTGATTTTTGGAACGCTGTTATTGCAGCAGCCTGATTACCTTGTTTTGAATAAATTTCACCTATCAAATTGTAAGCATAAGTAGAATCATTATTTAGGCTTAACGATTTATTTGCATAATATAGTGCTTTATTCAAATCTTCTTTTTTTAGTGCCACTTGAGCCAAGTGATAATAAACTGTAGCTGAAGAAGGATTTGCTGCTTGAGCCTTTTTGAAATAAGGTTCAGCCTTGTTTAAATCATTGGTAATATAATAAATTGTTCCCAAGTTATCCAATGCAGTTGAATATTTTGGAGCAAGCTCTACTGCCTTTTTGAAACTTTGTTCTGCTTTATACAATTCATCTTTCTTTAATTGTGCTACGCCCAAAGCATTATAAACTTTTGCATTATTAGAATTTATTTTTAAAGAATATTCTAATTGGTTAATAGCTAATTGAATCAATTCATCGTTTTTATTACGGAATCTCATATCAGAAGTATCAATACGCTTTAGATATAGCGCACCTTGAGCATAATAATAATCTGCAACATTTAACGCAGAAGGTTTGATACTATCTAAAATATCTTGTGCTGCATCTAATTTATCTTGCATTGTTAATGATACTGCAGAAAGTACTTTATACTGAACATCATTACCTGCATTTAACAATAATCTGTCTGCTGCTGAATATTCATTTTTTTCAAGCAACAAATTAATATCAGAGATTTTTTTATCAGACAAATTAACAGATTTTTTGACATCTGCAGCCACTGACATATTAGCCATTAAGCAAAGTGTAAAAACTCCAACAGAGATATTTTTTAAATTCATATTCCAACCTCAATAACTATCACCAAACTTAAAGTTATTGTATAATATAGTCAAGTAAATTGCAAGATAAAAAGGTTATAAGAATGGGGCTAAAGAAAGAGCAAAAGCAATATGTAGAGGACTTTTCAACATATTTATCTTTTGAAAGAAATTACTCTGAACATACGATAAAAGCATATAAATCGGATATTATAAGTTTTTTAATATGGATAGATTCTGACTGTTTAAATGTTGATTTGAACAAACTAAGAGAATACATGCACTTTATACAAAGGTTTGAATACAAAAAAACGACAGTTTTAAGAAAAATTGCTTCACTTAGAGGCTTCTATAAATATCTGTACAGAGAACGACTTATCAACAATAATCCTGCAAGCAGTTTAATTGCACCTAAAAAAAATAAGTCCCTCCCCAAGTTCCTAACTGACGATGAAATGGAACAGATTTTAGATAATGTACAAATCACAACGCCTGCAGGGTTTAGAAACAAAGCTATTTTAGAGCTTTTATGGGCAACAGGCATGCGAGTTTCAGAATTAAGTGGACTAAATTTTGGGGATTTAGAGCTTGAGAACAATGAAATTAGAGTATTTGGTAAAGGCGCAAAAGAAAGAATCGTATTGGTTTCTTCTCGTGCAAAGAAATTCTTATTACAGTATATAAATACTGCACGACCACTTATCCCCGGAGTTAATGGTATAAAAATAGACACAGAAGAAAACAGCCCTGTATTTATTAATAATACGGGATATAGACTTCAAACCCGTACTATCAGAAATACAATTAATGAGGTTGTTGAAAGAATACAGTTACCTAAACATGTAACTCCACACATGTTTCGTCATAGCTTTGCAACAAGGCTAATCGAGTATGGTGCAGATTTGAGAGTAGTACAGGAGCTGTTAGGACACGCAAGTATCTCGAACACTCAAATATACACTCATATTTCTACACAACATTTGAAAGATGTTTATAACTCTGCACACCCACATGCAAAATAAATAAACACTATATTCTTGAATAAATAGTATTAATAACTATTTACCTTTGCGTTTATAGAAATCTTCAATAAATCCTGTATTAAATTTTCCACTGATAAATACTTCGTCTTCAACAATTTCTTGGTGGAACGGAATTGTTGTTTTGATACCTGTAACAACATATTCTTTTAACGCTTGATACATTCTGCGTCTTGCAGCGTTTCTTGTTTCACCCCAACAAATCAATTTGCCAATCATTGAATCATAATATGGTGGAATTGAATATCCAGGATAAACATGAGAATCAACTCTTATACCAAACCCTCCCGGAGCAAAATATCCGTCAATTTTACCAGGGCATGGCATGAAATCTTTTTCAGGATCTTCTGCATTAATACGACACTCAATAGCATGTCCTCTGAGCTTTACTTGGTCTTGAGTATAACCTAGCTTTTCACCTGCAGCAACAAGAATTTGTTCTCTTACGATATCTATTTGAGAAATCATTTCTGTTACACAGTGTTCAACTTGAACTCTGGTATTCATTTCCATGAAATACCATTTGCCGTCATGGTCAAGCAAGAATTCACAAGTGCCTGCGCCTTCGTAATTGATAGCTTTTGCAGCTCTTACAGCAGCAGCACCCATTTCTTTTCTTGTTTCTTCATCAATAGCAGGAGAAGGAGCTTCTTCTAACAATTTTTGGTGTCTTCTTTGGATAGAACAATCTCTTTCACCTAAGTGAATTACATTACCATATTGGTCTGCTAAGATTTGAACCTCAATATGTCGTGGATTTTCAAGATATTTTTCTGCATATACATCAGGGTTTCCAAAGAAATTTTGAGCCTCAGACTGACAAAGATTTAAGTTTACCTCTACATCAGCATCTTCTCTACAAATTCTCATACCTTTACCACCACCACCGGCAGTCGCTTTTAATATGATTGGATATCCTACTTTATGTGCAAAAGTTTGAACTTCTTCTACAGTTTTAACAATTCCTGTACCTGGAGTCACAGGAACATCATTTTCTACCATAGTTTTTCTTGCAGTAGCTTTATCACCCATTTTTCTCATCGCAGCTGCAGTTGGTCCAATAAATTTGATACCATGTTGGTCACAAATATCAACAAAATCTGCTCTTTCCGACATAAATCCGTATCCGGGGTGAATAGCATCAGCACCGGTCATAATTGCTGTTGACATTATTGCAGGAATGCTCAAATAACTTTTATTACTTGGAGCAGGTCCAATACAATATGCATCAGTGGCCAATCTTACATGTAAAGAATCAGCATCAGCTTCTGAATATATAGCAACTGTCGGAATCCCTAACTCACGACATGCTCTTATTACACGAACTGCAATTTCACCTCTATTAGCAATCAAAACCTTTTTAAACATAACTATTTTCTTCCCAATCTATCTTTATAAAAGAGGCTGATATAATCAGCCTCATACAAAATTCTACTATTCTACATACATTAAAACTTGCCCGTATTCAACAGGTTGACCGTCTTTTACGCAAATTTCAGTAACTGTACCTGAATATTCAGATTCAATTTCATTCATCAATTTCATTGCTTCAATAATACAAACAACATCACCTTGAGAAATGGATTTACCAACTTCAACGAAAGCATCAGCATCTGGAGATGGAGCAGAATAGAAAGTACCAACCATAGGTGAAGTTATTGCTTTTCCTTTATGAGCAGACTCTGCTGTTTGAGCTGCAGGTTGTGCAGCAGGAGCAGCTTGAGGAGCCACAACAGGTTGAGCTTGAGAAACTGCAACAGGAGCAGATGCTACTGTAACTTCTGGCAAGTCCTTTCTGATTGTTATTGCTTGTTCACCGTCTTCTAATGAGATTTCGGTTAATTCATTATCTGCAATTATTTTAGCTAATTTTTCTATATAATCTGTTTCAAATTTCATTTTTTATATCCTTATTAATAAATACTATTAGCAACGGTCAAGATATTCGTTAGTTCTTGTATCAACTCTGATTACATCACCGTTTGCAATAAAGAATGGAACGTTTACAACTGCACCTGTTTCCAAAGTCGCAGGTTTTGTACCACCTTGAGAAGTATTCCCCTTTTCAGAAGGTGGAGTATCAACAACTTCAAGCTCAACATGAGCAGGAATATCTAAACCGATAATCTTGCCATCATGGAATAAAACTTGAACATTCATGTTTTCTTTTAAATATTTAACACCATCACCTATATGATTTTCAGGAACTGGAATTTGATCATAAGATTCCATATCCATCATAACATAATCATTGCCTTCTTTGTATAAATATTGCATTTCGCGTCTATCCAATGTAGCCTTAGCAACTTTTTCACCAGCTCTGAATGTTTTTTCAACAACTTGTCCTGTTTCTACATTTTTTAATTTTGAACGGACAAACGCAGCACCTTTACCCGGTTTTACGTGCAAGAATTCAACTACAGACCAAAGTCCGTTATCTAATTGTAATGTTAAACCTGTTTTAAGATCGTTTACAGAAATCATAAAAACTCCTTTAAATATGTCATACTTTTTTACTGATAATATCATAAACAATGTAATTTTCAAACTTTATGTAAATTATTATTTATGAAATAGCAATTTTTTTATTTTTAAGGTTTTAACTAAATATAAAATGCCAAAAAAGGGAATTATCATGCCTGTAACTCTTTCTAATAACAACTTGATAACAAAAGCTATTACAAATTATCAACCAAAACAAGATGAAAAAATCCAACAAAATACAACAAAATCGGAAGCTACAACTGACGAATTTATATCAACAAACCCAGCTATAAAACGAACAAAAGCCCAACTAATAGCAAGTTGTATTTCTGGTATCGCACTAATAGGCTTATTTTTCTTACCAGAAATATTGATGCTTAAAAAAGCAAAAAAACTAAATAATGCTCTTGAACAAGCTGCAAATTTTAAGCCTTTAATAGGAGAGATTAATCACCAAAGCCAACAATATTTGAATAATGGCAGAATAAAAACTACACTTGAAAGTATTAAAAACGGTTTTAAATATAATGAAATCTTAATAGTTAAAGACGGTAAACCTAATAAAAGAATTATAACAAAAAAAGAAAAGCTTAATAATGGCAAATATATACTTCGAGAAATGAAGGTTTATGAAGGTGAGGAAATTCTTGATAATACTAAGCTTGAAAAAAATATAAAAAAATGCCTTAAAAAGCATTATAAACGTACTCCATTAGAAGATAATGAATATATAGTTGCTATAAGAACTCCCAAAAAAGAAACAAAAAGTAAATATTTTTGTACAAATGATGGAGAACCAATACTAAAGAGTCAAGAATATAATGACCATAAAGAAAACACATTATACTTATACAGAGAAAATACTTGTGTAGGAACAGATACGCAAATTGTGCCTAAAGATTCTTCTAAAAACAGCTACAATATTGCAACGGTTCCACAAGATGGTATTTTTAAATTACAATACACCCCCGATAGCACCAATACACCATACGATAAAGCTTTAAAAGAAAAATTTATTAAAAACTTTTAATCTATAGTTTGATATAGTTCGTATTTTTTACAAGATTTAACTAATTTGAAATTCTTTAAATAAGTTACATTTTCGCTATTTACCATATTTTTCTTCTTAATGATAATCATAGACTTAGAATGATTTTCAATAGCTTTTTGCAAATCTTCTAACTTATCATCAAGTATCAAATCTGCATAATCCTTTGTATAGTTTAAGAATATCGCGGGTTTAATTTGCATATTGTATGTAATCAAATGGTATTCAGAATTTTGAGCAGTTTTAGAGAACTCAACCAACTCATTTGTACCACCTGTATATACAACAGTTCTTAATACAATTAATGCTACAACAGTTGCTAATATCGAAATATATGTCGGTATTTTTAACCATTTTAAATCTTTTGCATAGATAAAATATGCTGTCAAGAATGCAGCAGGTGGCACTGCAGGCAATACATAAGTTGGGAGTTTTCCACTTGCAACAGAGAATAACCCGAAAATTATTATAAAATATATTGCAAAGAACAATACATATTTATCTTCGAACATTTTCTTTTTAAAGAAATCAACAATAGCACCAATAAAATGTAAAGACCAAGGTAAAAATCCCACAAAGAATACAGGAATAAAATACAAGAAAGGTCTCGTTTTCCCTAAAGCATCCGCATTTACAAGTCTTTCAAAATGATGCAATATGAAATAAACCCAAATAAATTCAAAGCCATATTCTTTGTACATAGCCAAATGCCATGGCAAATTTATTAGCAAAAATAAAACCAAACCTGACAAAATATATTGAGGTTTGAAAATTTCTTTTACTGATTTATTTATAATACGGTGAATACCGATAATTGCACAAGGAAATACTATTGCTAAAAGCCCTTTTGCAAGAAACGCAAAAGACATACACAAATAAAACGCTGTCCAACACCATTTTTTATTATTATCTTTTACGAACTCTGTCAATAAGCCAAAATATATAGTCCAGGTTAAAAGAGCTGTAAAGACCATATCAATAATAGCAACACGAGTCAACATAATGAAAAAGACATTAGCCATCATTATTGTTGCAGTATAAAACCCAAATTTAGGAGTTTTAATTTTTTTACCTATATAATAGGTAAAAAATACGGTAAGTGTTGCAAGAATTGACATTGGCAGTCTTATAGCATATTCATGGAATCCAAAAAGCTTAATGGAAAAAGCCGTAATCCAAAAGTACAAAGGAGGTTTTTCGATAAACGGCACACCATTAAGCATTAAGAAATTCCAGTTGTGGTGCAGTAAATCTCTTGACATTACTGCATATCTGGTTTCATCTACATCCACTAACGGGTATGCACCCATTCCCACAAATAAAAATATAAACGATAGTAAACCTAAAAGAATTAAATAAAATCTTTCAGGTGAATCGCTATAAAACTGTTTTATTTTGTCTATCATAAATTACCTATAAATTAAATTTATCCTTTATTGTATATAAAGGACGACCTTTTGCTTCCTCATAAATTCTGCCGATATAAGCACCAACAATACCTATAGCAAGAAGCTGCAGAGAACCTACAAATAAAATAGTTGCAGATATAAGGTTTAATCTCAAAAACGAGAATATTGACAATAACAACACTAACCCTGCTAAATAATTAATCATAACCAAAGGTTTTGTTGAGAATGAAAAAATTGCATTACTTGCAAGTTTAATCATAGCTTTCAACGGATAATGAGTTTCACCTGCATATCTTTCTTCTCTGTTAAACTCTACAGGTGCAGATTTAAACCCTACCCAAGGAACCATTCCTCGAATAAAACGATTATGTTCAGGCATGTTTTTCAAGACCTCAACAACCTTCTTGGTTATAAGTCTGAAATCGCCTGTATCTTTTGGAATATCAAGGTTGCACATATAGTTCAATACTCGATAAAATCCATAAGCAGTAAGTTTTTTGAAAGCTGTTTCTTTATCTCGCTTCAAACGCTTACCATAAACAATATCGTAACCTTCTAATGATTTTTTATACATATCCTCTATCAATTCAGGTGGATCTTGTAAATCAGCATCTATAATTGCAACATAATCAGCATTGGTATTGTTAATACCTGCAGTTACTGCTATCTGATGCCCAAAATTTCTTGCAAAGTTGATAACTTTTACATAATCATATTTTTCGGAAAAAGCTTTTAAAATGTCTGCACTCTTATCTCTTGAGCCATCGTTTACAAACAAAAAGCTTACATCTAATATATCTTTAAAAGAATCTTTAACGCCGTTCAAGCGTCTCAAAATCTCATCTAAACAGTCCTCTTCATTGAAGACCGGAACAATTATATCTAAAGTACACATAGTACAATATACTCCCTCTTAACGAGAACCATCATACTATAGACATTTTTTTAATTCAAGAACCTTTGTTTTGAAATCTTCATAAGAAGAATTATTTTCGATTACAAAATCCCAATCTTTTATATTATCCAAACCTATTTCGGTTATATCATCTTCTCCGATAAGAGTACCTCTTTGCATACGAGTTTCACGAGAAGCTTCTATTCTGACCGACAAAGCACCAGCATTTTTAAAGACTTCATATTCATGAGGTACACGAACATCTGTAACCATAATCTTGCCCTCAACCTCAAGAATTTTATGTAACCAATAATCAGGTGACTGACTTCGTCCCCAGTTGCCTAATTCTATCAGACCTGCACGATATTGAGATTTGTTGTTTTCAATTTCTTCATAAGAAAGATTCTGTTGCTTGCCATATTCAAGCTTAATAATATCCCCCATTGCACAACGTTTATATTCAGGACACTCTGCAAGAAGAATCTTTGCAGCTGTGTCCTTACCTGAATATTGTTTGCCTGAAAATATTATAATTTTTTCAGCCATTATTTGCTTTCCTTGACAGATAGAGTTGTAAGTGCAGCTAACAACAAGCATACAGCACCAACAAAGAAGGCATATTCCCAATGATAATTTAAACCGTCAGGCATTGTGAATACACATTTTTTGATTAACCAAGAAACTAATGTACAAACTACAACTTGAGGGCCTGCGATAAAGATATTGAATATACCCATTACAGAACCTTCAGTCCCAGGGATAATAAACTTTGAAAGCATTGCAAAAGGTAAAGCACAAACACTTGCCCAGCCGATACCTGATAAAGCCATAAATGCAGCTACAATAACAGGATTATTATTAAATACACCTAAACCTAAATATGCAATAACCATAGATAACAATGAAATAATATGCACTTTTTTATTTCCGAATTTTTGAGCCAAAACACCAATAGGAATAGCAATTATAAAACAAATTAAGTTAAATATTGCAAAACATATTGAAGAGTAGTTTGTAGCTTTTACTTGCAAATCTGAATACTTTGCAGATAATGCAGGTGTCAAATTGCTCAAATCTGGAATTGCATAAACAGTGTGGATAGCATAACTAGTAAAGAATATCATCAAACACATCATACCAATCCAAGTAAAGAATTGCATCAAACAAATTCTACCAACTTGAGGTGAAAGTAAGAAAAATTCTTTTAAATCTTTAAAGAAATTTGATTTTTCTGCAGTTTCTTGAGAATTATTACCAAAATTCCTTGAATCTTTTTCTTTGATAGTCATACAAGTCCATGTCATAGCAAG
>ERZ779681.712-NODE-712-length-11156-cov-2.93712_pt1 | contig 11156 bp, 10 predicted proteins | sample MGYA00511905_ERZ779681 | MGnify/ENA primary metagenome ERZ779681 (study PRJEB29588, sample SAMEA2144578) | human gut metagenome | biome: human gut; feature: human-associated habitat; material: faeces | place: Denmark | collected 2008/2010 ... | reverse complement strand
CCCCCCCCCCCCAGCCATAGCAAGCGGTGTCGGTTCTCTTTTCGGAAGCGGAAAATTGAAAGATTTGGAACAAACCAATGAGAATTTACGTCATGAAATTGCCAAGCGTGACAAGGGTATTGATGAATTAAAAGCCAAGATGCAACAAATGCAGGAACAGCACGGCAAGCAGATTCGTAACCTACAAGGAATACATAATCAAGAGCTTGAAACCAAAGACAAGGAAATATCACGATTGAATACCATTCTTGAAAAAGCGTTCAACTGGTTTCCATTACTCAAAGAAATGTTGAGGATGGAAAGACTATGTTATGCCATCGGATTTACCAAAGATATGATAAACAGTCTTTTGACAAAAAAGGAAGCTATTAGGTGCAATGGTAGGATTTATTCTGAAGAGCATAGGCGAAGATTTGAAATCAAGAATGATATTTTCAAGGTGGAAAAGAATCCAACCGATGATAGCAAACTGATACTTACCATAAACAGACAGCCGATAGGCGAATGGTTCAGGGAACAATGGGAGAAGCTACAGGAAGGATTGCGAAAAACAGAAGAGCCAAGAAAAAATAGAGGATTTAGGTTATAAATTCTGTTCTCTATATCGCAAAACATCAATAAAATAACTAATTTTGTATTCGGATTGGGCTAACCCTCTCCATTACATAAGAAAAAGAAGAAGCGTTATGTTTATCTTGTAGGTGAAAACGTAGGAAACTTTCAAACTGATACAAGAGATAGCATAGTGGTTCTCACGCATATAGCGTGGGCTGCTATTGTTACATCTGTATCAGAGGTTTCCTACGACCTTCACTTAGACGTGGCATAGTTGGCTCACGTTTTTTCAATATAAAATTAATAGCCTAATAGAGCCAATAGGGAATTATACGAATATGAATAAGTTTATTATTCCATTCTTTTTAATCACTGCCTTCCTTGCAGTGGGTTGCAGCGATGATGAGCCAAAAGATGTTGTCAATGAAATCAAGATGTCCGTTTCTGCCGAAACAGGTACGTACATACCATGGGGCAGTGATACTCCTGTAGAGTGTATGCTTGTTATGTCTGAAGACAATCCCGGAGTATGGGAGCCACTTGGCTTTAATAGTATTAAATGGTTTACATACGAAAGAGGACATGAATATTACCTTTCGGTGGAGAGAACCATTCTCGCCAATACTCCCATGGATGCTCCAGACCGTACCTATTCGCTGTTGAGAATCCTTCAAGACCGTATTGTCACAAAGCCGGAGATACCTGTAGATAAAGAAATCAATTCAGAGGAAGACATTGAGTACTATGATATGTGCCCCTTTAACAAATATGCCATAGAAAAGGAAATCATTGTCAATGAGAATGGAGAAATTTCCTATGCCGACGGTCACAGCCTTCCGTCTTATGATAATGCCCGCATTTGGTTAAAGTGTATTCTTGATAAGGCAGATCCGAATTGGCTAAAATTCAATAAAATACCCTATATGGCAATCTATTCATTTGTATTGTCACCGCTTACGGATGAAATACGGCTGGTGCGCAACGAATCATCCGGTCCGATGTTCAAGGAGGTCATTCCTGAAAGTGAGTTTGCCCATATCACCCAATCCATGAAGCCGGGCGAAGAACTCCGTTACGCCCTCATCCTTGCCAATGTCTATAAGAAAGGACTTCAGAAGCTGGAATTTACGATAAAGAAACAATAACACATAACCATGATGAATAAACTTATCAACCCGATTCTTTTTATCATGTGTCTGCTTGCTATGGCTTGCAGCGATGATAATAATGAAAATGAAACATTTGCTCCGTTCAGTCTTGAGAAAAGATACTATGAAGTACGATTGGAGCGCAATGCTACTTCTATTCCTATAATAAACGGTAGTGGCGATATTAGTTTGGCAATAGAGGATGAAAATATATTGAATGCCATTTACTCAAAATACAACGATAAGGAGGATGACAGAAAAGGACACATCAATTTGTATGGTATGCAGAAGGGAAGTACAACACTGACCATTACCGACAATATTACCAAGGATGTGGAAACCGTTGAAGTGAAAGTGACAGATTGCTATTTGTCATACATGATAGCCGAAAGTAATCATCCTCTATTAAAAGCCAACACAACTCTATTTTTCATAAACAATCCTGCAAAAGAGTCCTATATCTTCGCTAGAGACAATCTCCATGGGACATTATATGACCGACCAACAATGAAAGGCAGTTACGAGTTCTTCATCACCCCCGATTCGAAAGAACAACTGCACGACATACCCGGATTGCGTTTAACATTCCAAACCGATGGAGAAGAAAACGTTACTGACAACAATGACACGGCAACATCTTACGACTTTCAAATAATGGGTAATAATCAGATATTCAGTGTTATTCAAGCATTTTTGGGTGTGAAATGGGAGGAACTTTTTGATAACGCCCATACAAAAAGCCCTGCACCAGTAGACTTTACTATGAAGCTGACTGCTCCCAATACAAATTATCAAATTACAGGAGTATTAAGTACTACATCCATTCCGGAACACATATTGGATTGATACATTGCTGCAGTTAGGCAATTAAACTGATATAAAAGCCAACTAAAAGAGCATAACTTGATTGTTCTTTTAGTTGGCTTTGTTTTATTCAGACACTTTTTTCTGAGTAAAGATGCATTTCATCTTAAATAATACAAAAACACCCAATTTTACATTCTTGGGTGTAAAATTGGGTGTTTGTTTTACAACTTACTGATTTTCAGTGTTTATTGCGGAGAGACAGGGATTCGAACCCCGGGTACCTCGCAGTACAACGGTTTTCAAGACCGCCGCAATCGACCACTCTGCCACCTCTCCAAAACTTCTGTTTTTCAGAAGCACTTCCTTTCGAAAGCGATGCAAAGGTACGACTATTTTTTGATTATGCAAACATTGAAGCCTATTTTTTTGATTATTTTTCGCCATTGTCGTAATTTTGCAGTCCAAAACCAAACATCAGACGCTATTACAAACATGATATATCCTCAAAATTTTGAACAGAAAATCGGATTCGACCAAATCAGACAACTGCTGAAAAACAAATGCCTCAGCACATTGGGCGAAGAACGGGTAGACGATATGGCATTTTCCGACAACTATACTGATATCAACCGATGGTTGGAACAAGTCATGGAATTTGTCCGCATCATCCAGGAAGAAGACAGTTTTCCAGACCAGTACTTCTTTGATGTACGTACTTCCTTGAAACGTATACGGGTAGAAGGCTTATATATGGATGAACAGGAACTGTTCGATCTACGTCGCTCACTGGAAACAATACGAGATATTGTACGCTTCCTGCAACAATCAGATGACGATGAAGAATATACTGACGAAGAAGGGAACTCTCCCTACCCTGCCTTAAAAGAACTGGCAGGTGATATTCTGGTTTTTCCCCAACTGATTACCCGCATCAATAACATACTCGACAAGTTCGGTAAGATAAAGGATAACGCTTCGACAGAACTGCTCCGCATCCGGCGCGAACTGAGCGCTACTACCGGAAGTATCTCCCGCAGTCTGAATGCTATCCTGCGTACAGCTCAGTCCGAAGGATATGTAGATAAAGACGTAACTCCAACCATGCGAGACGGACGATTGGTTATTCCGGTAGCACCGGGTATGAAACGTAAAATCAAAGGTATCGTCCACGATGAATCGGCTACCGGTAAAACAGTCTTCATTGAACCGGCAGAAGTAGTAGAAGCTAATAACCGCATCCGCGAACTGGAAGGAGAAGAGCGGCGGGAAATTATCCGAATCCTGACCGAGTTCTCTTCTGTTATCCGTCCTCAGATACCGGCACTGCTTCAATCCTATGAGTTCCTGGCAGAAATCGATTTTATCCGGGCTAAAGCCTTACTTGGATTGGAGTTTAAAGCTGGCAAACCGTCTTTCGAGGACCGCCAGATACTTGACTGGTTCGATGCTATCCATCCGCTGTTGCAACTCTCTTTGGCGAAACATGGTAAGAAAGTAATCCCTCTGGAAATCGAGCTGACTCCCCAACAACGCATTCTGCTGATATCAGGGCCGAATGCCGGAGGTAAATCCGTTTGCCTGAAAACGGTGGGACTTCTTCAGTACATGTTACAATGTGGTCTATTGGTCCCGATGCATGAACGGAGCCATGCCGGCGTATTCAGCCACATCTTTATCGATATCGGCGACGAGCAGAGCATTGAAGATGATCTGAGTACTTACTCTTCTCATCTGACCAACATGAAGGTAATGATGAAATCGTGCAATGAAAAAAGTCTGATTCTGATAGATGAATTCGGTGGAGGAACAGAACCGCAGATAGGTGGTGCCATTGCCGAAGCCGTATTGAAACGATTCAACCTGAAGCAAACATTCGGAGTTATCACGACTCACTACCAGAATCTGAAACATTTTGCCGAATCGCATGAAGGAGTCGTAAACGGTGCCATGCTGTATGATCGCCACGAAATGCGTGCGCTCTTTCAGTTACAGATAGGAAATCCAGGAAGTTCTTTTGCAGTAGAAATTGCCCGAAAAATCGGACTTCCCGAAGAAGTAATAGCCGATGCTTCGGAAATTGTAGGTAGCGAATACATACAAAGCGACAAGTACCTGCAGGATATCGTCCGCGACAAACGCTATTGGGAAACCAAACGGCAGAACATCCGTAAACGGGAGAAACAAATGGAGGAAACAATTGCCCGTTACGAAAAAGATATAGAAGAACTGGAACGTAGCCGGAAAGAAATCCTGAAAAAAGCCAAGGAAGCAGCCGAACAACTGCTGCAGGAATCAAACGCAAAAATTGAGAACACCATCCGTACCATTAAGGAAGCACAGGCCGAAAAGGAAATGACTCGTCTGGCACGCCAGGAACTGGCCGACTTCAAAGAACAGGTAGCCGACATCGAGAAGCAATCTATGGAAGAAAAGATTGCCCGGAAAATGGATAAACTGCGCGAAAAGCAAGAACGTAAAAAAGAGAAGAAAGCTCAACAACAGAAAGCTCCAGCTCAACCCACTCCGGTAATCAAGCCTATAGCAGAAGATGATTACGTCCGTATAAAAGGACAAACCAGCGTAGGACAAGTACTGGAAATCAACGGAAAAAATGCCGTAGTAATGTTTGGGCTAATGAAAACCAACGTAAAATTAGACAGGCTGGAACGTACAGAAGCTCCTCAACAGAACAAGGCCTTGACCAAAGCCACCACCTTTGTAAGTAGTGAAACCCAAGAGCGCATGTACGAAAAGAAACTCAATTTCAAGCAAGACATCGATGTTCGTGGTATGCGTGGTGATGAAGCTATTCAGGCTGTCACTTACTTCATAGACGATGCCATTTTGGTAGGAGTCAGCCGTGTGCGTATCCTGCACGGAACAGGTACAGGTATTCTGCGTACCCTTATCCGCCAATACCTGGCTACTGTACCGGGAGTTGCCCACTTCCAGGATGAACATGTACAGTTCGGCGGTGCAGGCATTACAGTAGTTGACTTGAAATAAAATCGCCCTATCCATGCTTTTCGGAAAGAAAAAATCATAACTTTGCAGTACGGAGTCTTCCGTTGGATGCATCTATTGCATCCAGGCATCACCGTGGTGGATTTAAAATAAACCCCACGGGATTTCTGCACATATATGCGATTATTGCGTATCTTTGCAGAAAACTTACACCTATTTTTTAGTATGAAATCAATCAGAGAATTATACCGCATCGGCACCGGCCCCTCCAGCAGTCACACCATGGGGCCCCGCAAGGCAGCCGAGCGCTTCCTGGCCAAACACCCCGAAGCTAAATCGTTTGAAGTTATCTTATACGGCAGTTTGGCTGCAACCGGAAAAGGACACATGACAGACGTGGCCATTCTGGATGTTCTGCAACCTCATGCCCCGGTAGAAATTCTATGGAAACCACATATTTTCTATCCTTTCCATCCGAACGGTATGACTTTTTGCTCAAAAGACGCCAACGGCAAAAAGACTGACGAATGGACTGTTTTCAGTGTCGGTGGAGGCGCATTAGCGGAAGAAGGAGAAGACCAAAGCGCTACCCCCGATGTCTATCAAATGAATACCATGAGCCAGATTCTATACTGGTGCGAACATAGCGGTCGGAGCTACTGGGAATATGTGGAACAATGTGAAGGACCAGAAATATGGGACTTCCTATCAGAAGTTTGGGCTACCATGAAAGAAGCGGTACATCGTGGACTGGACGCAGAAGGAGTACTGCCAGGCCCATTGAACTTACGGCGCAAGGCTTCGTCTTATTATATACGTGCCAAAGGCTACAAGGATTCGTTACGTTCGCGCGGGCTGGTCTTTGCTTATGCTCTGGCAGTCAGCGAAGAAAATGCTTCGGGAGGTAAAATCGTAACGGCACCGACCTGCGGTGCTTGTGGAGTAGTGCCCGCAGTGTTGTACCACTTACAGCGCAGCCGCGAATTCAGTGATGCCCGTATACTCCGTGCTCTGGCTACTGCCGGCCTGGTAGGAAACATAGTAAAACATAACGCCTCTATCTCCGGAGCCGAAGCAGGTTGCCAGGCAGAAGTCGGAGTAGCCTGTTCCATGGCATCCGCCGCCGCAAGCCAACTGTTCGGAGGAAGCCCTGCTCAGATTGAATACTCAGCCGAAATGGGATTGGAACATCACTTGGGGATGACCTGTGACCCGGTATGCGGACTGGTACAGATTCCTTGCATCGAACGAAATGCCTATGCTGCAGCCCGTGCCTTGGATGCCAATATTTATTCGGCTTTCACAGACGGACATCACCGGGTATCGTTCGATAAAGTAGTGGAAGTAATGAAACAAACCGGACATGACCTGCCGTCTCTATACAAGGAAACCAGTGAAGGCGGTCTGGCCAAGAACTATACACAGATGGACTAAAAACAAACCTATAAAACAGTCAGGACGTTTCCGGAAGCATGACTTTCTCCGAAAACGCCCTGATATTTTTGTACACGTTTAAACATCGATAAATACCTCATGAAGACCTATCAAACCTATCTGTTCGATTTCGACTATACCCTGGCCGATTCATCACGCGGCATTGTAATCTGCTTCCGGAATGTGCTTGAGCGACACGGATTCCATCAAATAGACGACCACACCATCAAACGGACTATCGGAAAAACACTTCCCGAATCTTTTTCTATCCTGACAGGAATAACCGACACTGACATACTGGAAGCATTCCGGAAAGAATATGTAAAAGAAGCAGACCAACATATGACTGTCAATACGCGGTTGTTTCCAGAAACCGGGAAAGTACTCCACTCCTTGAAAAATAACGGTGCAACTATCGGAATCATTTCTACCAAATACCGCTACCGTATTCTGGAACTGGTAGGAAAAGTATTCCCCGAAGGATTCTTCAACATCATTGTAGGCGGAGAAGATGTCAAGACTCCCAAACCGTCTCCCGAAGGTTTGAATATTGCCATCGAACGCCTGCAGACCGACAAAGCAACGACATTATATATCGGAGACAGTACTGTTGATGCTGAAACTGCCCGAAATGCCGGAGTAGACTTTGCAGGAGTATTACATGGAATGACTACCCGCGAAGAACTGGCAGTTTATCCACATGTAAGCATTGCTGATACCTTAGAGGAACTGGCGGAATAATTTCCGCCAACCTGATTTCTTATTCCTGATTTTTCTTCAACCATTCCAACCGGCGCTGATCGGGCAAATGTTTCACCTTAAAATGCTCGAAAGTAGCCTGGAAACCATTACCATCGGGACTGGCAGCCATCAGACCGACCCTGACCGGAGTATTGTCCTGCAACCAGGCATTCCGCATCATGATATATTCCTTGTCATCAAAAGAATAGAAAATCTCTACGGCATCCAGCCGTCTTACAGCCTTTATCCAAACATACGGAACAGGCTTATCCAAAGTAATAACACTCCAGTCGGAAGTATGATGAGTCACAACAGTACTCAGATTAAACTTACCATCTACAAACTCAATACCGGTCTTGATATAATTCTCCTTATCAATACGAAGCATCATTCCGGCCTGATCAAAACGTGCCTTGTAATCTGCCGAAACCTTTACCTTCACTTCAAACTCTCCCCCGTATGTCGCATAATAGAAAGGGGCATCGTCTACTGTAAACCCATAATGAGAAATCCGCCAATAATCACTTTGTGGGGTAACCGACATAATCAGCGTATTGTCTTTAATTTCCCATTGTTCCGGCTCATTGAACCATTGCATCTTCTCCAGAGATTGTGCCCATCCCCACTGTATACTACCGAGGAAAAGCAAACCTGCCAATATAAACTTTCTCATTGTCTTGATGATTTGATAATGAATATTTACCCAAAGATATTTCAATTGGATTTTTAATTACTTTTGCAAAAATAGAGCATTCAGACAGCATATACAATGACTATAAATAACCATTTTTCATCATGGACATTATCGATAAATTAAACAAGGAACTGTTGAAACAAAACTTCATGGGCCATTCCTACACTTCTAGTGAACTGGACAAATACAGAGAAGTTGCCCACAGATATGCCTGCATGGAAAATGCCATTTCTGTATTAAGTGATATGCAGACCAATATCAGTTATATTTATTATGGTGGATTCGCCGAAGCCTTGGGACTGAAAGAAACGGAAAAAATCGACTGCATACATTCCATCTGGGAAGAAGGAATCTTCAGGCTGATACATCCAGACGACTTATATCAAAAGAATCTGCAGGAACTCAAGTTTTTTCACTTTATAAAACACCAGCCTAAGAACAAACGGAAAGATTTCTACCTGATAAACAAACTGCGCATAAAAGATGCCACAGGACATTACCACTCTACCCTTCACAGGTTATTTTACATACCTGTAAAAAATGCTCCAAATGCCATGTGGCTGGCTTTATGCCTTTATACTCCACTAAGTCTGGAAATGCCCGGAAAAAGCGCTGTTGTATATTCTGTAACAGGCCAACTGATAGAACTGAAGAACAAGGATTCTACACAGATACTTTCCGAAAGAGAAAAACAGGTATTACGCCTGATTCACCAAGGATGGACAAGCAAACAGATAGCCGAAATACTTACCATCAGTATCCATACAGTGAACAGACATAGGCAGGAGATTCTTGGGAAACTTCAGGTCAAGAATTCAATTGAAGCATGCCGGATAGCTAAAGATTTAGGAGTACTATAAAGACAAATGGAAAGTTATCTGTTTTTATCGAAAAATTTCACAGAAAATATTGGCTATTTCATTTTAAAAGAGTACCTTTGCACCCGATTTGAGTCCGTGGAGGTAAACAAGTAACCGGATGAGAGCGGTTCACCTTGCGGAAGAAACCCGTTTAATCATAAAAATAATGTACGTAATTGTAGAAATTAACGGTCAGCAGTTTAAAGCTGAAGAAGGCAAAAAACTGTTTGTTCAGCACATTCAGAATGCTGAAAACGGTGCAACTGTTGAATTTGACAAAGTATTGTTGGTAGACAACAATGGCACTGTAACAGTAGGTGCTCCTGTAGTAGAAGGCGCAAAAGTGGTTTGCGAAGTAGCTTCACATCTGGTAAAAGGTGACAAAGTACTGGTATTCCACAAAAAGAGAAGAAAAGGTTACAGAAAACTGAACGGTCACCGTCAGCAGTTTACTGAATTGACTATCAAACAAGTTATTGCTTAATCATTAAAAACGTAGAAGAAAATGGCTCATAAAAAAGGTGTAGGTAGTTCTAAGAACGGCCGTGAATCAGAAAGCAAAAGATTAGGCGTAAAGATATTCGGTGGCGAAGCTTGTAAAGCTGGTAACATCATTGTTCGTCAAAGAGGAACAGTTCATAACCCAGGTAACAATGTAGGTATGGGTAGTGACCACACTCTTTACGCATTGGTAGACGGTACTGTATGTTTCAAGAAAGGTCGCGAAGACAAGAGCTACGTTTCTGTAGTTCCTTTCGCTGAAGCATAATCTGCCTCTTAAACGAATTTTAAAAAGCTGTCACGCATCAAGCATGACAGCTTTTTTTATGTCTATGCTTTTCGCCGGTCAGGAATTTCCAGAAACGTGAACTTCTTTTCTATCTAATTTAAGGTATTATATCAAAAAAAATTCACATTCTGATAGTAGATTCCAAATAAATATATAATTTTACCCGTGAAAAACACTTTTTAATAACCATTCATTCTATGGACGAACAAATAAAACAAATAGCTGAGCGTCTGCGTGGATTACGTGACGCCATGGAACTGACGACAGAAGAACTGGCAAATGAATGCGGCATCGACCCTAAAGAATACGAACAGGCAGAATCAGGCGAATACGATATTTCTGTAAGTATGATGCAGCAGATTGCCCGCCGTTACGGTATCGCTCTCGATGCGCTGATGTTCGGTGAAGAGCCCAAGATGAACACCTATTTCCTGACACGTGCCGGAAAAGGTGTCAGTGTAGAACGAACCAAAGCTTATAAATATCAGTCATTGGCTGCAGGATTCAAGAACCGGAAAGCCGATCCGTTCATTGTCACTGTTGAACCTAACGACAATCCGATGCACTACAATACCCACGAAGGCCAGGAATTCAATCTGGTAGTGGAAGGACGTCTGCTTCTAAGCATCGGAGGTAAGGAACTGACACTGAACGTGGGAGACAGCATTTACTTCAACTCCCAACTTCCGCACGGTATGAAAGCCCTCGACGGAAAAACAGTACGTTTCTTGGCAATCATCATGTAAACGAGGAACGAAAAATGAAAAATAAGTTCCGGCCAAGCGGAAATTTTTCAGCCTTCGGTTCACTCTAATTCCAATTCAAAGATTATGTTAGAAAGATTTTTAAAACAGACTCATTTCACTTCACAACAGGACTTCATAGACAACCTGAAAATAAACGTACCGGACAACTTCAACTTCGGCTACGACGTAGTAGATGCCTGGGCTGCCGAACAACCCGACAAACCTGCCCTACTCTGGACCAACGACAAGGGTGAGCACCGCCAATTTACTTTCGTCGACATGAAACGCTATACCGATATGACGGCCAGTTACTTCCAGAGCCTGGGTATCGGACATGGCGATATGGTAATGCTCATCCTTAAACGCCGGTATGAATTCTGGTTCAGCATCGTCGCTTTGCACAAATTAGGAGCGGTA
>ERZ779681.702-NODE-702-length-11226-cov-2.24734_pt1 | contig 11226 bp, 10 predicted proteins | sample MGYA00511905_ERZ779681 | MGnify/ENA primary metagenome ERZ779681 (study PRJEB29588, sample SAMEA2144578) | human gut metagenome | biome: human gut; feature: human-associated habitat; material: faeces | place: Denmark | collected 2008/2010 ... | reverse complement strand
CGATACGACGCTGCCGCCGCAACCTTTCCCTTTGCCTTTTTCGGGTTCGCCCGGCTTATCGGGCAATTCCGGGACATCCGGATTATCAGTACCCGACGAATTTTTTATTTCGTAAATCGGATAAAACACGCTGTCCGTAATTATCCCGGTCAGACTTTTATTCCAGCCCTTAAAAGTATACCCTTCTTTTGCAGGGGCGGCGGGCGAAGTAGCCGTTCCGTATCCCGCAACTTTCCGACTGCTTAAAATTTCGCCGTTTTCCGCGACGAAACGCACGCTGCACGTCCATTTTTTTTGTATATAAACGAACTCATCCGATTTTTTTTCGCCCGTTGCCGCATTTGTAACGAGCGTTTTCATTCTGCCGTCCTTAATGGTGTTAAACTCCGAAAACGCGTTCCTGACGTATTCGTATTTCCCGCTGTTGCTGGTTATAACGAGATTGTCTATCACGGCCGTCGCGGACTTCTCGTCTTTCGTATAGCACGCAAGCCCGACGGTGTTCGACGACGTAAAAGAGTTTGTTACCGTTAAAACGTTCAGAAAAGAGTTTTCACTTTCGCAAATACCCTTTTTATCGACCGACCACGCTTCGTTTTTAGCGTCGAACTTAATTCGGTAAGTATATCCGGCATCGAAAACGTCGGTTTCGACGTCCAAGGTTTTGCTTGAAACGACTCCGTCTCCGAAAAGCATATAATCTGTCATTTCGGAAAGTTTGCCGAGTTTTTTCGAATCACCCGCCACTACTCCGAAATATCCGCCCGCGCTTCTCCACTGTAAATCGAACGTAACAGTCGCGTTTCCGTCGCCGACCTGAGTGTAATATTCGGTAAGACATTCTTCGCCCGTAGCGACGATATAAGCGTTAAAATCGTCCTCTTCCGCGCTTCCCGCGCTTGCCGTCGTTCCGCCGAACGCGGAAACAATCAACGCAGACGCAAACGCCGCTAAAATAAGTATCTTTTTCATATCGTTTCCTTAAAATGCTTTTGTCGATAAACAGGCTTATCGCAAAATAAGCCTGTTTATTTCTATTCGGATTATCTCGAGAATACTATATCCGCGATGTATCCGCGGGTAACGGTATTTTTGTTGTTGTCGGCAGCCACGCAATATACATACTGATCTTTCGTAAAATCAATTTTCTCGTCGGTCAGACTAATAGCGTGTTCGTAATTTCCCGCAGCGTTTTTGACGCAGTAACTGCTGATCGCTCCGCTTACGTAGTCCAAAATATATCCGCCGCCCACTTTACAAGGGTACAATCTCGACGTGGTATTGACAAAGTTACCCGTATCCGTATTTTTGTCGCCCTCAAGGTTATTCGCGTAGACGATAGTCATCTTCGTATACCCCTCGGCAATCTTTTTCCGTATAACCTCCCCCGAAATAAAACACCAGAATTCACCCGAACCGTTTACCGGACTCATTACCCATCCTTTACCTTCGATATATCGTACGGCCCCGTTATCGCTTGCGCTGCCAAGCATCCAGCCGGACTTATCCTCTTTCACCTCGGGTTCGCCTTTTTCGAATACTATGTCGGCAATGTAACCGCGAGTAACTTTTTTGCCGTCTGCATCCTTATTGTAACATAAAACGTCTATATCTCTCGTGAAGTCGTAGTTTGCGTCGGCGAGATTTACGTAATGTTCATAATATTTCACGCCGTCTTTTTCAACTTCGGTACAATAATCGGCGATAGTTCCGCTCACATAGTTGTAATCGCAATTTCCGGTTCCCTTCAATATGGGGCAGATCATCGATGCGGTATTCGTGAATTTACCGACGTTCGGGTTATCCTCACCGTCAAATCCATTCGCGTAGACGATAGTCATCTTCGTATAGCCTTCGGCAATTTTCTTCTGAATAATTTCGCTCGGAATTATGCTCCAGAACTGTCCCTGAGACCCGCCGTTCGTCGCGTCTTTCATTACCCAGCCTTTATCTTCGATATAATCGACGGCGCCCCAATAAGTGCCGTTGCCGACAACCCAGCCCGATCTGTCTTCATAGCCGAACTCGGTCACCATAATTTCCAAAGGATATTCGTTGGTGCGTTCGGTGTAAATATAAATATCTCTGCCCGCATATATATTCAAATCGAGCTTGAAATCGATTTTCTTGCCTGCGTTGTAGAAATCAGCCCAATCGTAAAACGCTATCGCCGTTTCCTTGCTCCAAAGGTTAGCAGTATCGTCCGCGGCAACTTTTATCGGTTTATTTTTGCTGTCCTTATCGGCAATTCCGGGAGCAGGATTCTTTGCAATAACAGAAAGAGAACTATAACCCAACTTTTTCAATTCGGTAAGAACATATCCGGGGATTATCGCATAAACATTTCCGCTTTCGGTGGAAGATATAATATATCTGCCGGTTTCCGATTTGGCGGCAGCGGTAGCGGTAGCCGTTTGCGGCGTAATGAAACACTCTTTTACGTTCTTGTTGCAGTTCGTGCAAACACCGTCGCCATCGAACGAATGTTCGGCAACGATTTTTTCGGTTTCCTTTTCATTGCATTCGTCGCAAACTCTTTCTCTTAACCCCTCTTCGCTGCAGGTCGCCTCTTTGAGAATTTTCCATTCACCGAAGTTATGCGCCGTAGTAGCAGTTTCTACGTGTTCGCAGTCGTCCGCTATACAATGTCTGTCGTGACAAGTAAATTCGTCGGCGTATCTATGCCCCGCTGCAGGAATATCGCTTTCGTCGATTGCTCCGCAACCGCACTCGCGCGTTTTGACGCCTTTAAGTTCGCAGGCGGGTTCGCGAACGACCACCCATTCGCCGTATTGATGCTCGGTAGTCGCAACACTCTTGTCCCCGCAAACCGTACATACCCTGTCATGGCAGGTAAATTCATCCGCGTAAACGTGTTCCGTCGTCGCTTTTTTCACGTAATTACACCCTTCCACGATGCAATGTCTGTCGTGACAGGTAAACTCGTCGGCGAATTTATGCGTGTGCCCGGCATCGGAAGCGTTACACCCCGAAATAATGCTCGCCGCGCATAAAACGACGATAGCCGTCAACAATACAAAAATTTTTTTCATTTTCTCCTCCTCAAGTCCTATTGTTAACAATACGACTTTTTGTTGTTCTTCTTTTTTCATTTTAGCATTTACTTTTTCCGGTGTCAATATATAATTTTTGTAAAAAAGTGTTCTCTGTTTGTTTTTCATTGACTTTTTCACGAACACAATATATACTGATAAAAAGGAGTTAAAATGGAAATTTTAGATATTTACGACTTGCCGTTTAGTACAAAGTTGACTTCGTCAGACGATCAGCACGTTCATTCGCATAAGTTTTACGAATGTTTTTACGTTAACGAAGGTAATATTTATCACGAAGCCGAAGGAAAATCGATTTTGTTGAAAACCGGAGACGCCGTTATTATTGCGCCGTATCACGCTCATAATTTCAAAAGAATCCCGGGGCAAAGTTGTATTCACAGGGACAATATGATCTCCGCCGATATTTTCGAAAAGTGCTGTAACTTAATCGATCCGGGAATAATAGATAAATTAAGTCGGGAGCATTTTATTAAATACGAGTTTACGCAAAGCGATATGGAAAATTTCGAAAAAAGCGTTTCTTCGTATATAATGTCGCAAAATACCGAACAAATGAAAAAATATAATTATTGTTTGGTAATTTCGTTATTGAGCCGTCTGATTATTTCCAACAAGGATACCGATTATACCGGTAACGAATTCGCGTCGAAGTGCAACATAATTCTTACGGCGTGTTTTGCGCATCCGAACGCCGTAAACATATTTTACGAGCAACTCGGATATAATAAATCTTACGCCAGTAAAAAATTCAAAGAAAATTTCGGTATTACCATTACCGAAAAAATCAACGAATTAAAAATCAATTATTCCGCATACCTTCTTTGGGCTACCGATTACACCATTCCGGAAATATGCGAAAAAATCGGGATTGAAAGCGTGTCTTATTTTCATAAATTATTCAAAAAGTATTACGGAACGACACCGCATAAAAAGAATATAAAGCAAAATATCGACTCATAAAATTTTTGCGAACCTCCCGTCGGTTTTTCAGTTTTCGTTTTATAAAACGTCAAACGCAGACGAAAGGCGAAAAATTTCGTCGTTCGACGAAGAATGAGGACGGCAAAACGGTATAGAAAAACCGAGCGTTTTGAACGCTCGGTTAAAGGTTGTAATGTTTTTATAGTTTGATTTTAAGTCCGAAATAATCTCTTGTAAAAAACAAAACGAACTTTGAATTTTCATCAAGGTTCGTTTTATTCTTGTTTGGTGCGGATAGCAGGGATCGAACCTGTACGGAAAATCCAAAGGATCCTAAATCCTTCGCGTCTGCCAGTTCCGCCATATCCGCATAAAAGCGTACGAAAAGTCATACGCTTTTTGTTTATTTTATTACGCCTTTTTTAAGAATTATATTAGCGTATATCGCTTGTTCGCCGGTTGCGATAACGGCGTAGGCTTTTTTCGCCCGTTCATAAAACGCATAACGCTCTATTTCCGCTTTTCTGACGTTTTTATCGCGTTTATTCGCCACTTTGTCGTACTTTGCCCAAATTTCGGGGGTCGGATCTCCGTTGGTGGTTTGCATCAACATAAAATTTTCGTCCGAATACGTGTCAAGCGGAATAAGAGAAAGGACGGCGTCGAGAATTTCGACCCCTCCCAATCCGTCGGCGCGAACCACTCTCTGACCGCAAGTTTCGCTGGGGAAATTACCGTCTGCAATAACTATCTCGTCGCCATGACCCATTTCGCAAAGAACTTTAATAAGTTCTGGACTTACTAACTTCGGAACGCCTTTTAACATTCTTTCTACCTCGCCTTTTTTCTAAATTATACACTTCAGGCGAAAAAAACGCAAGAAAAAACTCTATGATTCGTAATTTTTATTCGCTATTCTTTACTTGTCGAATCGTCTCTTCCGCAATTTTTCTTTCTTTCGACGGAATTGCTATTATATATCCGCCGACGACTTGAAAAACGGCGTAAATTTTAACTTTGAATTTTATCGATTCTATAAATCGCGACGTCGAATCGCTTAACGAAACGTAAAATACGGTAACCGACGAATCAGTTTCAATGCGTAATCCGTTTCGCTTTAACTCATTCGATAAATCGATTTGTCCGTCGTAAACGGCGATGACTTCGTTCGTTTTACATAGAATTCCGATCCGTCCGTGTTCGGGAAGCAAATTTTTAACGTTTATTTCGCCTGAAATTTTAATATAAGCGCAGTCGTCTTTCGCTGCTGCCGCAAAGTATTTTTCTTTCGGATTTTTGCATATAAACGTGCCGCGTTTTCGAGGATGAAACGTATTTTTTATAACGGTATTCGTTTCGGATAGCGAGAGAATCCGAACTGCTTCCGGATGAATTACGTTCGCCCCGAATTTTGCCATATTTTCTAAGTCCGTGTAAGAAATTTCGGGTATCGGCGACTTTTGGGCTATGATTTTAGGGTCGTATGCGTAAACCCCTTCTACGTCGGTAAAATCAACGAACAAATCAGCATTTATTGCTTTTGCCGCTATCGCCCCGCTGACGTCCCCTCCTCCTCTGGAAAAAGTTTTAATCTTACCCGAGTCGTCTAAGCCGTAAAATCCGCCCGTAACGAATTTACCGAGTGATCTATATTTTTCTCTGATCTTGAAACATGTATATTCTTCGTTTATTGCGCCGTTGCCGCAGAACTTAAAAATATCTTGCGCGTCCACGAACGCAACTCCGATAAATTCAGAAAACATCAAAGAATACAAATACTCTCCGCGCGATATAATAAAATCGGGGTCATTTGCACCGACCTCGATTTTCATTAGTTCGTTTTCTAAATTCAAATTTAATTGCAAGTCTTCTTTTAATCGCTTTATTCTTTCAAAAGCGGCGTTAAACGACTTTTTAACGCTTTCTCCGCTTTGAATTTTTGTGTAAGCGGTAAGAAGCATATCGGTGATTTTTGGATAAGCGACGGTCTTACCGCCTGCAGAAACGACTATAATTTTAACGTCTTCTTCTATACGTATCGCGTCGGCGACTTTTCGAAAGGCGTTTGCATCCGCCATCGAAGTACCGCCGAATTTTACCGCTTTAATCAAGCCTTGATTACCACGAATACGAATATTGCCAAAGCAAGAGCGATAACCGCGCTTATTACGGTTCTTACAACTTTTGCGCCCGTAGTTTCTTTTCTTTCGGATTTCATAGTTTTAGTTCTCCTTATTTATGCGGTAAAAATTCTTGCCAATAATATTCTTTGAGAGTCTGACGAAGCATTTCGGAGTCGGCGTAACGTTTAATTTTACCGCCCTGCGCTATCGAAATAATACCCGTTTCTTCGGATACGATCAAAGCGGTTACGTTTATAGTTTCGGTTATACCGATACCCGCGCGGTGCCTCGTACCGAGTTCTTTGGGAATATTCGTTTCCTGTGAGAGCGGAAGGAAGCATCCCGAAGCGAGAATTTTAGTTCCGTTTATAATCATTGCCCCGTCGTGAAGCGGTGTTTTCGGAAAGAAAATACTCTCGATCAAAGCGGATGAAATATCGGAATCTACGACCACGCCGCTTTCGATAATGGCTCTCGGCAAATTATCGTTCGCAAGAATAATAATAGCGCCCACGTCGTTTTTAGACATATTCTGTAACGCTTTGATTATCTCGTCAATGCACGCGTCGGCGGTGTTCTTTTTAGGCGAACCCTTTTCGACGTGTCTGATTTCTCCGCTCTTTTTAGTGAAGGTTTCCCATATATCTCTTTTTATCTCGGTTGCAAAAAGCCCTGTTTCCGCAACTATACACAGCGCGGGAATCAGCAGATACAAATATCTTTCTATTTCTCTTTTGTCTTTAATAGTTACGAAAATGCAACCGGTAACGAGTATAAACGCGATAAATGCGAAGATCAGCCATTTAGCGTTGTTTCTGTATAATACGCTTATCGCAAAGAAAAACAATACGAACAACGCCGCGATCGTCAGACAGGATGAAAACGGTTTGTCTGTAAATGATTTTGCGAAATTTTCAAATATTTTAGCGATATCCATCTGCTGCTCCTTAAAATTATATGCAATCGAATACTTAATAGTTAACCCAACAGTATTTCGAATACGCCGTTCATTACTGCGGAACTCTGCTCGATTTTGCCCGTCTTGAAGTTTGCGTCTAGCGCCGATAACTCGTCCACGATATTCAGCAACCTTTTAGGTGAAAACGCTTTCGATTGTTTTTTGGCAATAGTTACGGCGTACTCTTTTACGCCTATCGCGTCTGCAATCTCTGCGTTCGAAGCCGTCGACAGCGAAGCGTACAACAGTCTTCTGAAATAATAGTATAACGACACGAACAACTTTTGCCCGTCATGCGAAGCGTTTATTGCTTCCGTAAAAGACGAATACGCTTTATCGTAATTCTTGTTCGCAATAAACTCGACTATCTCGTAAAGCCTGTAATCGGTTTCTTTAACGCAAACGTCAGCGACGTCGTCTTCGGTTATCTTTCCTTGATTCAGACAATATGCGATCAGTTTCTCGGTCTCTCCGTTTACCCTCGTCATATCAGACGAACAATAATCCGTTATCGTCTTAATCGCGCCGTCGGTAACGGTCATATTTTCCTTTGAAACCCGGTTCTTTATCCACGCTCTTATAAGCGCCTCGTCACCCTTGGAACAATCGACGTAAGTCACGTTAGGCAGTTTTTTCAGCGATTCGCTTGCCGATACGTTGCAAATTACCAGAACGGTACTGTCGCAGGGGTTTTCGAAATACGATTTTAATTTGTTGATTTCCGCAACGGCAGGATAAAATTCCTTTAACAGAACCACCCTTTTCTCGCTCATAAACGGACAACTGAAAAGCGCGGAATTGAAACTGCCGAAATCTTCTTTTATTACGGAACTTTCGAAGCGAGTGAGATTTATTTCGGGCATTTTAACGCACCGCTCTTCAATCAATCTCGCAGCGTTTTCGACGAAAAACGCGTCGTCGCCGCACACGAGATAAATCGGAGCGACGTTGTCTATTAAACTTTTTTTAAGTTCGCGAAATTTCATTTGCTTATATTCTATCATTTCTGACGATAAAAAGCAATTATTTTATCATAATAAAACCGTAACGAAAGCCAAAGAAACAGCCGTTACCGCAGACATGAGTTTAATTTTGCGGTTTACGCAAATTAAGTCCGACGCAACCGACAGCGCAATAAAGTATATCGCCATCGCCCACAAGGGGAAAACGGTGATCGCGGCGTTCGACTTTGCAAGCAACCCCGTAAAGTAATCTATTCCGCTCAACATATTATCCGCGACGAAATTCGCGACGTACGGCGGAATTACAAGCGACAAACCCAGCCCGATAATACACGCAAAAAAGCAAATAACGACGACCGGTACTATAATAAAATTAGCGACGATCGAAACGAGCGGAAAAGAACCGAAATAACAAACGGACAAAGGCATAGCGACCGCCTGCGCCGCGACTATCGCGCCGACGTTTCCTTTTAATTTTTCGGATTCGCAGTGTATCAGAGCGGTAACGGCGGGAGAAAGCGTTATCAGACTGAGACACAGCGAAAAGGACAGCACGAAACCCGCATTGAACAGATCGCGCGAATTCATAAGCAAGACCGTAATACTCGCCACCGACAATGCGCTCAGAGGATCTTTCTTTTCGTATGCCGTCCCTACGATCAAGTAAATCGAACAGATTATCGCAGCGCGTAACGAAGACGCCGAAAACCCGCACGCCCATGAATACGTAAATAATGCAAATATAACGATAATCGACTTATATACCTTCTTTATCGGTATAGGTTTCGCTAATAAAGACAATAATGCGCATAAAAGTCCCACGTGCATACCCGAAACCGCGAAAACGTGGGCGATGCCCGCCGTTCTGTAAATCACGGCGTTATCTTTAAGAGCGGCGGTATCGCCGCATATCATACCTACCGCAATATTTTTTGACGTATCGCTCATAGACGAAAGTCTTTCGTTTACAAATTTACGAAACGAATATTTTACCGATTTCTTAACGCCGATTTTTTTAATATCTCCGTTCGGCTTTCCTATCGAAGAAATTCCGTTCAAAACGTAATCGGAATATTTACCGTCTTTTACGCTGTTCGCTCCGTACACGAACGCTTCAAATTCGACGACGTCGCATACGTCGTACTTTTCTTCGATGCCGTACAGAGCGATATTGCCCGTATCGCGTCCGTCGACGGTACACTCGTTCAGGCGATAATTATACTTACCGTCGAAATAACTTACGTAGTTTATAACGCCCTCAACTGTATAATCTCCGCTTTTGCACGCGCCGTTTTTCACTTCGTTTACGGAATTTTCAATGGAAAAACCTCCGAAAAACGTCGTGAGTAAACTCGCAATCGCGATTAATCCGATAAGAAGATTATTTCCTTTGCGAAAAATAAGGAAATATAACGTGAAACCGAAACCCACTATAAGAAAAGGAATTATTCTTGCCCATACGCCTAAAACCGGAATATAACGCGCAAAAATTATTGCGATTATTTGCGAAAGAGCGATAATTACGAGCGGTCTGAAATTGAGTATTTTACGTTTTTTCTTTTGTATTTCAGACTTCGTACGTTTCCCCCTCCCCGGCAACCAGACAGTTATCGCAAACGGAAACAGCCTCGCTTATTATATCTTTTTCGTCATATTCCGGATTTATATGAGAAATTATTGTTTTAACCGAGTATTTTTCGGCAAGTCCGGCGCATTTTATAATACTCAAATGCGGCTTTGCGTTCGTCCAGTCTTTTTCAAGAAACCCGCCGTCTAAAAGCGCAAGATCTGCATTTTCGACCAATCTTTCAAGATTTTCGCATTCGTTGGAATCACCGCCGTAGGCAAACGTCCGAGAACCGTCGTAAGCGGTAAACCCAAGACAAGGAACGGGATGATTGACCGAATAAAACTTCAGCGATAAATCTTTAATACGGATTTCTTGTCCGTCGCCGACGGTTATAACGTCAAAGGCCTTCATATTCTTGAAGGCAATTAAAAGCGGACTGTCGCTTTCGGGACAATATAGTTTAACAGGTAAATTTACCTTACCCGCAGCCGAAAGCCGTAAAAGATAATAACCTAAAACCCCGACGTCGCTGCAATGGTCGAAATGAAAATGTGAAATTATTATGGCGTCCAACTTCGATATGTCTGCCGAATTTATAAGTCGGACAAACGCCCCCGCTCCCAATTCAAACGCCACCGTCGCCGAAGACGAAGTTAAAAGATACGCGCTCGTCGCGCCTCCGTTCTTAGGATACGGTCCGTATTTGCCTAATACCTTAACTCTCATAATACACACCTCGATAACATTTTAATAAAATACTTATAAAATGTCAATTTCCGACGTCATATATATTTGCGTTAAATAAAATAATTTGCTATACTATGCCAGACGAGAATAATACGAACTATGAAGGTTCGTATTATTCTTGTCAGGCTTTGAACGCGAAAAGGTATCCTGCGGTGTTCGCCACAAGAGTTTTATCGTATCCACAAATCAAAATAAGGGAGCGCTTTCGTCTGTCCCGATACGCAAATGCCCGCGGTCGTGTCTTGCGTGCAGACCATATAATTACGGGAAAACGGATTCGGGAAGCAGCACACCCACCTGCAATAAAGCGGGTTGATTATACTCTTGAACGGCACAGGCAGGATAGTATTCGTATTTTTTCGCGCGTTTTGCGTTATTTGCGATTTTACGGAAAGAAAATTCGATAAAACGACGAAAAACGATTGCAAAAAGTCGAATTATATGATATTATTATCAAGCGTTGACAGACGGCCTCATGGTCAAGCGGTTAAGACGTCGCCCTCTCACGGCGAAATCAGCGGTTCGATTCCGCTTGGGGCTACCAGACGGATAGCGGTTTATAAGTTTTTTCTTATAGACCGTTATTTTTGTGCGAGATTGCGTAAAATTTACCGCTCTACTCTCCACGTCGCTTAATCTTTTGTTGTTTATATGCCAAATCGTAATATTTATTTCCGTAATTATCAAACTTTTTAATAAAAATACAAAAATCCGGTAAATTATAGCGTAATTTTCTTTACAAAAGCGATAAAATCTGCTATTATATTGAAGAATCTGCGGGGACGTAGCTCAGTTGGTTAGAGCGCTACCTTGACATGGTAGAGGTCATAGGTTCGAGCCCTACCGCCCCCACCAACAAAGCGACCGC
>ERZ779681.695-NODE-695-length-11285-cov-1.84996_pt1 | contig 11285 bp, 14 predicted proteins | sample MGYA00511905_ERZ779681 | MGnify/ENA primary metagenome ERZ779681 (study PRJEB29588, sample SAMEA2144578) | human gut metagenome | biome: human gut; feature: human-associated habitat; material: faeces | place: Denmark | collected 2008/2010 ... | reverse complement strand
TGACGCTGGGCAGGAGTGCCTACGCCATCCACCAGTCCGGTAAATGGTACACGGATGAGAACATCGACCAGATGCTCATGGAACGACATCTGAATAAAAAGGCAAGAAGAGCTTCTCATAAAAATCATTTAAAAGGTCCGAAGAAGCGGACAGAAGAGGATGACGAAAGATTTGCACAATCCTTTGAACGGATGGTAAAAGCAGCACTGGAGGAAGAGAAATGAGACTTTTTCCAAAGAGAACCGAAAAGAAGACTTACGACAGAAGCAATCAAAAACCTGTTATCAAAGCCAGCATCTGCAACGGTGAACAGGTGGCGGGATTCAAGGATATCCACACGGGAAAATTTGAAGAAGTCATGCTGATCCGCCGGGCGGAAGACCTTGAGACATTTAAGATAATGTATGGGATTGAGGGAGAGATTACAAAAGAATATTGATTTTAACAAAGCGAGGAATAGACTATGAAAAGAAAAATTATTTTAGCGCTGATGACAATATGTATTTTATCTTTTGTTTCCTGAGGAAAACAGGAAGCTACAGCGACAACAGAATCCATCCCCAATGCCGTTGAATCTGCACAAGTAGAACTTACAGAAACAACCACGGAGACAATAGAAAGCACTGAGGTAGTAGAAAATAACACAAGTGAAGCAGAAGCGAAAGACGAATCAACAGAGGCAGAAAAGACCACAGAAGTAACCAACATAGAAGAAGCAGAGCCACTTTCAGAAAAAGACCTTGCATTTAGTTTTTTGGGATATGATACATATAATGAATATGTAGAGGCGGGAAATGATGAGGCTGCATACATGCTTGCCGATAATGCAAACATGATAGTATCAGGTGAATTTACAGATGATGGTAATGTAATAGAAAGTACAGTAAGAGGCATCAAACTTGGAGACAGTATAGACAAAGTAATTGAATTATATGGAGATACAAAGCAGCGTTCCGCAGATATTAAAGATGTATTCTCACATGATGGGTTAAAGGACTCCGGAGCATATAATTATTTCTTAAAAATTGATTCAACCAAAGACTACTTTTATGCATTTAGATTTAGAGTAGATCAAAATAATAATATAATTGCAGTTGTAATAGAACCTATTTCAATGAAGTATTGGTCAGAAGATTGAACTTAACTGAAAATGCTGAAGAGCCGACACAGATCCTTGGTAGATTATTCACAGAGAGAAGGCAGCTTGAAAGAGTCTCACCCTAATATCATTATTTTTACAAATGAAAAAAGCTCAGGAACACCCTATGATATGTACCCCAGAACATGATATCAGCAATTGTAGAATCTAATCGGACGAGAAAAGATTTTATTGCTGATCAGGTACTTTCTATGGCAGGATATTATGACTATTATAATAAAGGTGACTACAGTAAAGATGAAGAAAAAACATGTATAATAGGTGTATTCCGCCTGACCATGAAGAGCAAATCCGATAACTTCCGCCAGAGCAGCATCCTGGGCGTGATGAAGCGGATCAAGGCGAAAGGAGCTACGGTGATTGTCTACGAGCCTACTCTGGAGGACGGCAGTACGTTCTTCGGCAGCAAGGTGGTCAATGACCTTGCGAAGTTCAAGGAGATGAGCCAGTCCATCATTGCCAACCGGTATGACAGCTGTCTGGACGATGTAAAGGAGAAGGTATATACAAGAGATCTTTTCGGTCGTGATTAATGATATGAGATTGAGATATATGGAGAGACTATATATACTCATAGTTTTTTTGTTCCTTTACTCCAATGGGCCTTTTATAACAGCAGAGGGTAACATACCCCTCTGCATTTGTGTATAATATTTCCGGGATTATAAATATCAGGCACGCGCCGCCTGGAGGCCCATAATCATTGCAGCCTTACTGTCAATATCTTTTTTCGGTATAACATATATTTTAGGTCTAAGATATATATTTCCGTACACTTGTGCTGTACTGCGTATTCTTTTAATGACAGTCTATATATCAGGTCATCATAGATTATACTGCCATCTCTGTCTGTGATTTTTATGCGATGAAAAGTCGCCATCATAAGCTAATCCTCAACCATTTTTATAAAAGATAATCTGCCGCAGAACTCGGACATATACTTCGGCGGATTCTTTTGTTCTTTATGGCGCCTCTCCATTTTCCGTAAGTGGGGGAGTAACACTTCTGTAATACCGTTAAGACCGGTTCTTTCCAATAAATTTTCTAATGATTCTTTTGATATTTCCATTATACTGTTCTCCTTTTCTCTGAGTATTTTTCTGTATAGTCCTGGACATCGTTGCCTCTTTCTCCTTACCGGAGAGCTGTACACAGGAGTCACTGAAGCTGCAGTAAATGACAAATTCAGCAATAGTTTTCCTGGCGCTTCGTATTTGATTCAGGAAAAGAACGGAATAATCTTTAAATTCCTTTTTTTTTATGCATAAATACATGTGGTCGCGCGACCACATTTTTCCGTATTGTATATTATTATTTATTGTCTTAAACTGAAAATTAATTAAAGGACATATAAATGGCAGATTTAAAGTACATAATATTGCGAGGTCCGGTAAATGAAAAATGTTACGAGAAAAGACATTGCAGAAAAACTTGGAGTATCAGTATCTGTTGTTTCAAGAGTAATAAATAATAGTGGATATGTAAGTAAAGAAAAAAGAGAAAAAGTATTAAAAGCGGCAAAAGAAATGGGATATGTACAGAATCCTGTTGCAATGGCCCTTCAGCAAAACAAAACAAAGCAGTTACTTTTTTCTGCGAAGATCTTACTTCTACATACTACAATCAAATGTATCATGGCATGGTAAGAGCCGCCAAGGAAAGAGGATATCATGTATTGACGGTAATGGATGAAAATGATTTTGAAATGGTAAAAGAAACAATAACGGATGGAATTTTGTTTCCAAATGAAATGGTAGCGGAAGCCTATGCAGCTTCGGTGGGGAGAAATTATAATCTTCCGGCTGTGACAGCATGTTTTAATCCGGGCATGTCGTTTTCAAAAGCAATGCCGGCTGTGACGATTGATAATGAAGAGGTGATTAATAAAGCCATAGATTATTTGATCGGATTGGGACATAAAAAAATAGGTATGACATTGCCATTCAGTTATGGGTATGTAGATTTGCGTTTTAGATACTGGGAAGAGCGGATGAAACAGGAGATTGGCATAGGATATGAAAAATACATTATAGATGTACAGGACCGGGTAAAGAGGAGAAGCAATACGAGAGGAATAAAGATTCCATGCCCTCAGGAATCAGGGGATTTCCTCTGCTATGATTGGTTTTATATTGGAAAGGAAGTGGCTGAATTTTATGTCTCTATGAGATATAAGCCTACAGTAATTTTATGTTTTAATGACGATATTGCATTTGGCACTATGGAATATTTGAAAAAACTTGGAATTCGGGTTCCTGATGATGTATCCGTAATGGGAATAGACGGTTTGTTTACGCGCGATAAATATACACCTAAGTTAACTACGGTAAATATGTATCCGGAACTTCAGGGCGCGAAGTGTGCAGAAATCCTAATTGATATTCTAAATGGTTTTAAATATAAGTATATATATAAATTTAAAGTTTCAATTTTAGAAGGTGAAAGTGTTAAAAAGCTTTAGTGCAGAGAATCAGGAGAAATACGTTTAGCAATAAAAAGCGATAAGAAGTGGTATAGATTTTTATATACAGATAAGGCAGGGGGGATGTTTGAATTGGGAAAAGGTCTGGTAGCCGGACTTGCTACGGAAGGCACAAGAACGATGACATTTACGGGAACTTATCTGGCAATGTTTGCGGAAAGAGGAAGGGGATATTTTAAAGAGCTGAATGTAAAGGTTAGCGATGCGGATAAGGAGGATGACAGATGATATTAGAAAACATACATTGTCTGCTTCAGTTTGATGATAGAGGAAACCTTTTGGCTTTAGTTAGTAAAAGCTCGGGCAGAAATTATATTGTGAAAGATGGATGTAGTTTATTCCGTCTGACTATGACAGAAATAATAGAAAACCGTGTTATGCCGGGAACACTGGCCCTGACCGGTGATATGGCAGAGCAGATTGACTTTATACAGCAAAGTCAGTGTGTGGAGATTGATTATAGAAATTTGGACGGTATGCCAGTAACGGTAAAATGTACAATAGGGTTTATGGATGAAGAAATTCACTGGAATATATTAATAGAGAATAAGACAAGGTTCGCTGTCAGTGAAATAGAATATCCGGTGCTTCTGTTTAAACCGTATTTAGGATTAAATGCGGAAAGCGAGAGAATCTTACTGCCTAAGATGGACGGTATCCTTCTAGGCAACCCGGAGTTACATCCATGGGAAGACACTAACGCCGAAATAGTTGCGGAAAGATACTGGTATCCGGGAGAAGGAAAACAAAAACCGAATAATTTGGCAGTGCAGATGACCGCTTATTACGATGAAAAGGAAGGAATTTTAATTTATGCGGCAGATACGGATGGATATCCTAAAAAAATGGGCCCAATTTATTATAAAAATAAATTTATAGATCTGAGTCCGGTGCATCTTAGACCGGAAATTCCGAAAATGGATTTTTCATTAGAATATACGATTGTTACCAGGTTTTTTAAAGGCGACTGGAAGCAGGCAGCCCAAATCTATAAGAAATTTGCGGAAACCGCACCCTGGTGTAATAAAACTATTTCAGAGCGTGAAGATATCCCGGACTGGATAAAAAAAGGGGCATTCTTCTTGAGCTTTCGCCTGAGGTACCAGAACAAAGGAGAGGCTTATCTGGATTATGTACCTGATTATATCGAAAAATGGAAAAAGATATTGGACATTCCGATTGTTGCAATGATGTGTGGCTGGGAAAAAATAGGTGAATGGGCCGGTCCTGATTATTTTCCTCCTTTTGGAGGAGAAAGACGATTTCGGAATATGTGTGGCAGACTTATGAGAAACGGGGAGATTCCATTTACTTTCGGCTTATCGGGTTTAAAGATCCTTATAAGACGACATAGAACAAAATCAAAAGATCAGCCTCAATTGGCATTAGACTATGATGGAAGAGAAATATTTGAACAGCAGTATCGTGAATCAGCGGCGTTAGATATTAACGGAGTTCCTATTGTAGACTCTAATATTGACGAATGGGATGGGGTGCATGCATATGCCTGCCCTGCTACAGAACAGGCAAAAAGTCAGATTTACGGAGCGTCAATCCGGATGTTAAAAGAATATGGTGTTATTATGCAGCAGGCGGATCAGGTTTTAGGAGGGGGCACCTCCGAATGTTACAATTTCGGGCATGGACATCCACCGGGCAGAGGCATCTGGCAGATAGAAAGTCTTAAAAAAATATATGATGAGACTCGAAAAGACGCAAAGAAAATTTCTAAAGATTTTGCATTGTCACAGGAGTGGATTTCAGAACCATTTATTCAGTATCTGGATATTTACCATTGCCGAAATTATGATAAACCTCAGGGCGGTCTGGAAAGTATACCACTGTTTTCATATTTATATCATAAATATATTCCTTGTTATGCGGGGGATTGGACATCATTGCTTCCTGATAATAAAACCGGCGTATATTTCCATGGATGGAATTTTATCTGTGGTAATCTTCCGGCAGGATCCCCCCTGAATATGTTGGGGGAAATAAAAAATCATGAACCAGAAGAGGCAGATCCTAAAATAATGGAGATGGCATGCAATGTTTGTGCAGCGTTAAAAAATGCGACGTCCTATCTTATATATGGGGAGATGCTCCCCACAGAAGAACTGCCTGTACCCGGAATGGACATTTATATTCAGGGATTAGATTTTGGTTTTAAAAGGAAAAGCATAACGGTACCTTCTGTACTCAGTATGTTTTGGAAGAATCCGGCAGGTAAAATAGCCTGCGCGTTGGCAAACGTGTCAGATGAGACAAAGATTGTAGATATACCGGTAGATTCATATATGAAACATATACAAAAAGTTTTCGTGGAAATAAACGGATATGAAAAAAGATACTGGAGGAATATAGTCAAAGGAAAAGTCAGATTGAAAATGCCAGCCAGATCGGCAGCTGTTGTTAGAGAGGAAAGTTAGAGTATGGATAGGATGTTGCGTAACAGGAAAGCAATAGTGTTTTTTGTAGCTCCCGCATTTGTTTTATTTACAGTTGTTTTGCTTATTCCGATTCTGCAGATGCTGTATTATTCTCTATGTGATTATAACGCATTAAAAGAGCCGGTATTTATAGGTCTGGATAATTTTAAAACCCTTTTATTTGAGGACAAAACAATGAGGATGGCTTTAAAGAATTCCTTGTTTTTCATGATATTTTCTGCCGTCACACAACAGATAATAGGAGTGCTTCTGGCTGTTATGCTGACCAATATCAGACGAGGAAGAAACTTTTTTAGGAATGTAATATATCTCCCTACGGTTTTATCATCAGCCGCACTGGGGTTGTTGTGGGCATTCATTTTTAATCCGAAATTTGGACTCAATTATCTGTTGGATAAGTTGGGAATACAGGGACCTTTATGGCTGATGGAATCAGACGGTTTTATTGTTCTTCCTATGATCGTGATTGCTTTTGTAGCACTTTGGCAATATGTGGGACAGAATATGATGTTATATATGGCTCAGATTATGGGCATTTCTAAGGATTTGTATGAAGCGGCACGAATAGATGGTGCGTCAGATACGAAAACATTTCGTTTTATTACATTACCCTTGATAAAACCAATGTTTATAACATCGTTATCATTAAATTGTATTGGTTCCCTCAAATTTTTTGATCTGGTCTATAACATGACTCAAGGCGGACCTAGCAACAGGACCCAGGTTCTTGCAACACATTTATATGAACAAGGATTCATTTATTTTAAATATGGTTATTCCAGCGCTATAGCTGTAGTTTTGCTGGTACTTTGTTTAATAGTGTCGTTGATAATACGGAAGGGCATAAGGGTGGAAAATTATGAAATGTAAACCGAAGAAAATAATTATATATATCATTCTGATAATCTTAACGTTAATATATATACTGCCGTTTCTTTGGATGATTAATGTATCGTTGAAGACGAATCAGGAATTAATGACAAATCCATTCAGTATGCCGGAAGTTCTGCAGTTGGGAAATTATATCTATGCATGGGTCAATGGAAATTTGGGGATAGCTATGCTTAACTCATTTATTGTCTGTTCAGTATCATTGATATTGAGTTTGACGATTGGATCTATGGCGGCTTTTGCCATTGCAAGAATGAAATGGAAACTTTCAGAATGGACTTTGAGTTATTTTCTGTTTGGGATGATGATACCTGTGCATTGTGTACTTATTCCTTTATTTGTTCAGTTTTCAAAATTGGGGCTGACAGATTCATTGATCGGGTTAATTATTCCATATACGGTATTTGCATTGCCGATGGTAATTTTTTTAATGACAGGTTTTTTTAAATCTTTACAGAATGAAATTTTTGAAGCTGCCTGTATAGATGGATGCAGTATTTATTCCTGTTTTTTTAAAATTGCTGCACCTCTTACCAAAACTGGATTTTCAGTAGCGGGAATGATGATTTTTGTTTCAAGTTGGAATGAACTTTTAATGGCACTTGTATTTATATCTGATGTAAATAAAAAGACTTTACCGGTGACCCTGACATATTTTGTAGGACCTTATGCTGTTAATTATGTACAAATGTTTGCTGCAATTATTATTGCTTTGGCGCCGACAATAATAGTTTATCTTATTTTCAGCAATCAAATAGTAGAAGGTTTGACTACGGGGGCCGTTAAAGGATAAAACAATTAGCAGAAGGGAGAAAATGAAATGATGAGAAAAAAATTAGTGTCAGTGTTAACCATTAGTGTTATATGTGTATCTATGTTACTGGGATGCAGTGTTTCAACGGATACAGGTGATGCTTCCCTTAATGAAGGAAATACTTCCAATGAAGGAAATACTTCCAATGAAGGAAATACTTCCAATGAAGAATCATCTGGCGATGCTACAGAAATATCATGGATTTTTTATGATGACCTAAATGTATCAGAAGATCTTGTAACAAAAGGCTATAAGGATGTGATTGAACGGTTTAATGAAGATTATGCGGGAAAGTATCATGTAAATGTTATTAGTACTCCGAGGGAAGAGTATGATACAAAACTTAACGCATTAATTGCATCGGGAAATATCCCTGAATTATTTACCTGTCATCCCGGACCGCTTATGGAACAATATGTAGACGCAGGCGTTGCCGCTGATCTCACTGAGATACTTCAGAAAGATAATCCGGACTGGTATAAATCATTTAAAGACGGTATTTTTGATAAATTGACGTATGATGAAAAAATTATGGCAATACCGACTAATTTTTCGGCAGCACTTGTCTTTTATAATACACAGATATTTGAAGAGGTTGGTGTAACACCTCCGGAAACATATGACGAGTGGCTTGAAGTATGTGAAAAGATACAGGATGCCGGATATACGCCTATAGCTTGTTCTGCAAAAGACCCATGGTGTATCTCTTTGCTTGCAGGTTACCTTTGCGACAGAGAGGATGGACCGGATAATCTGCAGGGCGTTTCTGAAGGCACATTAGACTGGACAAGTGAATCATATATTAATGCCGGAAATAAACTTATAGAACTCTCTCAATATTTTCAGCCGACAGCAGCCGGAGATTCCAACGATCAGGCAAATGCGGAATTTACTTCAGGAAAGGCAGCTATGTTAGTTCAGGGATCTTGGGTGATCGGTGAAATTAATGGGCGTGTGCCTGAGATTGAAGAGGTATGCGGGGCTTTCCGGTTCCCGGCTATTGAGGGAGGAGCCGATCCTGATAGAATGATGGTTAAAACAGATAATATCATGCTAAGTTCTAAAGCTGAAGGTGACAAAAAAGAGGCGGCAATTGAATTATTGAAATATTTCACAGATGAAACGGCACAGAAATATGTGGCGGAAGAAGCGGGGAAAATACCGACTACAAATGTAGAAGTTGATACTGCTGTGGCACCAAAACAGTATAATTATGTAGAAGAGGTTTTGGATAATACAACAGCTACATTCGGATTTTATAATGAATCTCTGGCCACAACGGAAGCAGGAGATATATTTGATGATGCTATTGTAGAAATTTATTTACAAAATGCAACTCCTCAGGAGGCTTTTCAGGAACTCCAGGATTATTATGAAAAAAATGTGTGGTAACGGGAAAATAAGATGGACAGAAGAGAAGCAGATGCACAGGCAAAAGAAATTGTCAAAAAATGACAATTGAAGAGAAAATATCACAATTAAAATTCTTAACTTCCGATGAGGGTTAGTACTCAATCGAATAAAAGACTTTGAAAAGCCTGGAAAATCAACGTTTTTATTGATTTTCCAGGCTATCTTTAGCATAATTATTGAGTAGGTATCGGCACCCGTAACGACGGCAAACCTTACAGCAACTCCGAAGACAACAACGGCTTCGAATAGTAGCGGGAAAACAGGTAGCATACATTCAAAATATGTGTTTTGTCATAAAAATGGGGAGTGGATAAAAACCGATGCCTATGAAACTTGTCTTAGACGCTTAATGTCTGGGGTGGGGTATGATGTGACAAACAACCATTCTTTCTGTATGAGCTTAAACAGCAATGTTTTTATTGGCAAATATGGGTTACCTGTTACAGAGAGAGCAAGATTGTTAGGACATTCAGTAGGGACAAATTTAAGATATTATAGCTTCGCTGGAAAGGACAGCTTGGACGATATTTGTGCAATACTGAATGGAGAGATTGAGGTCTCACCTGGGTCTCACCAAAATATCATTACTTTTACAAATGAAAAAAACTCAAGAACCGCATATTCTCGAGCTTTTTAGAACAAAAGACGAATGCGGAAGATGGGACTTGAACCCACACGGTATTGCTACCACAAGATCCTTAGTCTTGCTCGTCTGCCAATTCCGACACTTCCGCATAGCGACACAAAATAATTACTATCTCGCATCACGCAAGAATGATAATAACATCTTCCCACGGCAATGTCAACATGATTTTGAAATTTGTAGGAATTATTTATACACTTAGAACAGTTTGGGAGAAATGTAAAGATAGAAAATTATGACGATGGCGTCTTAGATTTATTTCTGATATAATACATAACAGAAAATACACTACAGATGATTATTGGAAAAATATAAACAGAAGAAGGAACAACAGTTATGGAATCAAGAGTAGAAAAAGCGGCAGAAAGAAAAATGTGTGGCTACAATTGTGCGCAGGCAGTGGCGTGCACGTATTGTGATCTGGCGGGAATTGATGAAGAGACGGCTAGGAATCTTACCCAGGGCTTTGCGGTAGGAATCGGCGGCATGGAAGCTACCTGCGGAGCTGTCATCGGAGCGGTCAATGTACTGGGACTGATCAATAAAAATCCGCAGAAGACCATGCAAGGGTCCAGAAGGATAATTCAGAGCTTCAAGGAGCAGAACGGAACCGTGATCTGTAAGGAATTAAAAGGTATCAACGATGGCATTGTAAAGAGAGAATGCATCGACTGCGTCAGAGATGCAGCGGCTTTACTGGAAGCAGAATTACCGGAAATGTAATCAGATCATACAACAGACAGGAGGAAAATAATATGAAGAGAGTATTTCTGGCAACAGTATTATGTGTTGTCAATGCCGTAGGATTATGTGCCTGCCAGGGACACAATAACGGAGCATCCACACAGAATATGCAGGAGCGGGATTTCGCGGATATGACGGAAGGTTATGCCCGCCGAAACCGGTAGTACCGTAGAGGTGTGACAGCATGAGTACGAAGGAAACTTCAGCGGATAAAACTAAATACCGTCTGGCGGAAGCGGCGAAAAAGTGTATGGCTTCGTCCGGCACCGATGCCATGACCGTGACGCAGATCGTGCAGACCTGCGGCGTGACGAGGCAGACCTTTTATCGGAATTTTCAGGACAAATATGATCTGATCAACTGGTATTTCGACAAACTCTTACTGGAATCTTTTGCCCAGATGGGAGACGGACTTACTGTATACGAAGGACTGACCAGAAAGTTTGAATTCATTCAAAATGAGAGAGTCTTTTTTGCTGGGGCATTCCGATCGGATGATCATAATTCTCTAAAGGAACATGACTACGAGCTGATCCTGAATTTCTATACACAGCTGATCAGGCGTAAGACCGGCAGACAGCTTGAAGAGAACCTTTTATTTCCCTTGCAGCTTTATTGCAGAGGATCTATTGATATGACCGTGGAATGGATCTTCGCTCCGAAGGAGAGAACACCGGAGCAGATGGCGG
>ERZ779681.689-NODE-689-length-11349-cov-13.2064_pt1 | contig 11349 bp, 10 predicted proteins | sample MGYA00511905_ERZ779681 | MGnify/ENA primary metagenome ERZ779681 (study PRJEB29588, sample SAMEA2144578) | human gut metagenome | biome: human gut; feature: human-associated habitat; material: faeces | place: Denmark | collected 2008/2010 ... | reverse complement strand
TGGGCAGAGAGCCAGTCTGGAAGGATTGGGATGCCTCATTCGATTTCTTCGGAAAACTGCAAGAAGAGAAAGTTGGATAAAAAAAATCCTCGTCCGGTTTCAAATATCGGACGAGGATTTTTAATTTTAAGGCTGCCTTTTGTCTCAGAAGGCTTTATTCTAAGCCGTCACCGCTGTCGGTATTACCTTCAGATGAAGAACTTCCACCAGTCTGACTGTTGTCTCCGGTAGTTGTATTGCCACCAGCGATGTTACTACCTGAACCACTGCCTGAACTTGCAACAAAAACATTGCTTGCTCTTCTCACACTAGCCGAAGTGTTAAGATTGGCATTGCTCAATGTACCAGTAGCACGGGCTCTGAGCTTCACTCCGGCAATATTGTTTACCGCAGTAAACTCAGCCTCGGTCTTGGCTCCCTCCTTGTTACGGATACCCACGCTGAAGATGGCAAGGTTGTCTATCTTCACATTTTTACCAGCCAGGAGCTGCTCCTTGATACACTTCACCATGGCAGTCATCATGCCCAAGCACATCGCCTCGGTGAATCCGGTATTGTGCTCCTCCATGTGCTTGGCAAGTTCAGCCAAATCCATTGTCTCTTCCACTAATGGGAAAGCATACCACTTAAGATAAGCAAGACTCTTCTTGTTCTTGTTCTGCTTCAAAACATACTTAATCATACCTTTCAAAATTTTGAGTTAATTACTGCCGATTCCGCATCTCCATATTCCTTCAGAAGGTATAGGATCCATCACCCCATCGGGTAGAGAGTTTCATCGAGTAAACCCCTTTGGTTTACACAGCAAAGATACAAAATTCCGTCAAGTCATTCATACGATACCATACGTTGCGTGAGATAGCATACTTTATCAGGATTTTCTTATGGTTCACCTAGATAATCGATGATGAGAGCTACCTCTCGGGGTGTAAAAAACTTTGCCGTCTTACGATAGCCGAGCTTCTGAAGTCCGTCAACAAGTTGCGGAATGCGATACACCCAAGCCATCAGATGGTTTACTGCCGTATGAGCCGAATTGGCTGTTGGAAAATAGAGCCAGGCAAGCTCTGATTTTCCATAGGCTCTTACTTTAAAATTTGTCATCATATTTACATTTAAATTTGCATTTTAATTATTTTTCTAACCCTTATACTTACGCCCTCTAAAGATGGTACTTACGGAGCGTAAACCTTATGTTTAGAAGGGGCAGACATCTGGAGGAGGTGGCAGCAGAAATTCGGGTTTCTGCTAAGCCTCACCCAACAGAATATCGGCAATATCGGTATTCGCCTCAAACTGCTCCATGAAGTCCACCACCCTATAATCCCGGCATCCGCTCTTAGCCATCTGCTCCTTCCACTTGTCATACTCTCCGCTATCGGGATAAACCACGAGTCTTCGATGCTGCAAGGGGAGCAGCTTATCGGTCTGCAGATTTCCACATCCGCCCGTTGCCAGCCACAGGTACTGCGGATAGCGGCAGGCACAAATAAGCGATGTCTTCTCACTCTCCACGATACATACCGTCTTATCGGGATAGCGGGGAAGCAGATGCTGTCCAAAGAGCACCTTTTCGGTATTCTGAAGTTGCGGTCCGACATGAGAACGTTCGCAGATGGAACGCATGGTGTTGGCCCATCCCTGCACCCGATGACCGTCATTGCGATAAGCCATCAGCTTGGCATCATGCACCCGCTGCTGTTCGTCTATCTGCCAGAACACCACTGCTCTGCCATAATTCACCCCCTGCACAACGACGTCTCTGGCAGTACCTCCCACACAATAATCGGCTAGCACCTGCCGGGCATCACCACCGATGTTCAGGCCTTCAAACCACATACTGAAAGCACTCGGTCTCAGCATCGCCTTCTGTACCCATTCGGGGCTGAAGAACTCGGTCTGTCGCCTATCCTGCGGTTGCATCATCAGTCCGTTCTTATGAAAGTTCAGGGCGTTATCTGAGTCCTGTCTCCTGTTTCCAAATCCCAGCAAGGGTTTACCGTTTACATATTCCGCCTGGTAATCTTCCCTGCAGCTAAGTTCCGGATGATCATGGAAGTATTGACGCGGTGGATAATGATAGCCACACGATGCCGTATGGTCGCATTTACCACAGTCGTCAGCCACATACTCGCCCGTTTCCAGGTCCACATATCTGGTAAAGCACTTCTTGCGTCCGCATTGAGGACAGACATAGCGGTTGGCTCCACCGGCATGATAGCGCTCCAAAACAAATCTTATATCATTCTTCATTTTTTCTGAAATTTAATGATAAAAAAAATGTATCAGAGTGTATCATTTCCGAATCGATACAAAATAATCATTAACCTATTGATATTCAGAAGGTTACTATGTATCAAAGATGATACATTCCCTTTGCTTCAGATACAGCAGCTGTATCACTCATGATACAGTCTAACTATATCTATATCAATTAATTAAGTATCATTTTGTATCAAAAATCGGAATGATACATCCCTGATACAAATACTTACTTCTTGTAAGGCTTACTTGCCTTTTCTGTTCAAGCCATTGCTCTTGGCAACACGCTGAACCATACTCAAACTGGTACCTAGTTTGTCAGCAATATCCCGATAAGAAGAACCGTTAGGCTGCTTGAGTTCACGAATGATATCGCGCTCCAGTTCTGCCCTTTCATCTCTTGATCTTGGCAAATGTGCCCGTTCCTCATCATAGCCACCATATTCAAAATGGAGCCATCCGTCAGAACTGGTCAACGTAAGTTCCTGCACGTTCTTGAAATCAAGTTCGATTGGGAGAGAACGATACTTCAGTTGGATGAGGTAGCGCATGTTCTTGTCCTTTCTCGATTTGTTGAAACCAATTACGTTATCGGCAAGGTTACTGAGAAGCTTACTACCAGCCAAGTCGTCTATTGTAAGTGGATCACCCGGCTTACGCTTAGGCACATGGGCAAGGATGAGCATGGTACAGTTGTGAGTCATACGCATAGCTACCAGTTGCTGCATGATTTTTCCAGCTTCAGCTGCCTCCTTAGAATTGATACAGAGATTGGTAAAGTTATCTATGATTATCACCTCTATATTCAGTTCCAGTGCCATTCGCTCAATCTCAGAAAGAATCATGCTCTGGTCGGTAACATCGTGCATCTTGGTATAATCGATGCTAGCGTGGTAGAGTGTATCAGGACTATCCTTGTTGGGATATCTCAGAGCCAATTGTAGCTGCGAAAGCTCAAAGTTGACATAAAGTACCCGCTTTCCCTGTTCAGCCAACTCAATAGCTATCTGAATGGCGAGGACTGTTTTACCCACACCTGGACCGCTAAAGAGAATCGTAGTCTCTTGTTCTACCAGAATATGGGGGATAAACTCCTTCGGAGGTTTCATTTTCCGACCATCCTTCAAGTACTCATTGAAATGGAACACATTGAAAAAGCTATCCCTGTCCTGCTGCTGAGCAGCCCCTGGAGCAAGAGCCTGAGCCTGTTTCTGGGATTCAGTCTGCTGAAGAGCAGCCTGAGCTACGACTTCATCCAAATTCTGTTTAGAATCTTTATTAATCATACCGTTCTCCTTTCTTGATATAATCAACAGATTCATTACTTGCCATCATCTCCTGCACGTGCTTGCGATAAGCTGCAGCCAGAGAGGCGTTGCTGTGGAGTAAATACTCATTGAGGATTTCTCCGATAGATAATACCTTTTGCATATTATATTTTGGTATTAATCCTTCCGTCTATGAAGCAATTTGCATTCAGATAGTCCAAGTCCTCTAGCTTCCTAGTCAGGATGCTTGTCTGCCTGCTGGACTTAAGTGAATACAACGAACGATATCCAATAAGCCCCAGAGATTTTCATTTTATCAGCTCCATTTGTCTTCAGTTTATTGAATACAAAAAAAGCCGATAAGAACTAAATCTCGTCGGCAAAATTACAACAGGCCTTGGTAAGGTTGCAAGCACCTTACCAAAACCTTACCAAAAATTTAAAATAAATTAAACTTTAATAGTAGATTTCCTATAACTTCCATACGCCCAGAACTGACAGCAACTTCTAGTCCTGGGCAGCGTTCTATATCATTTCAACATAATAATAATGCGCCCTATAATTATAGGACGCATTACTAATAGTATATGGGCTAAGCATTTTTAGCTTTCAGTCTGTTCTTCAACTACTTTGAAGAGTTCAAAAACTCAGTCTTTATTGTTTGCTTTTTTAAGACAAACCTTGTAAAATTTTTCTGCTTTATCTTCCAACTCCTCGAAAGTTTTTAAATAGGTATTTTTTTTAGCCTTAGTTGATTTACTTAAAAGAGATGAATATTTACTGCCTTTCAATTGGTCGGAGTGAAAAGCTTCACTCATCAGATTCATTACATCAACCTGATAAACTTTGTCACCATCTTTTTTTTCAAAATAATTAGCATCACACATTGCTTTTATAACTTTCATGAAATCAGACAAACGTCCTTCCTTAATACATATATCAGAAGTTTTATCCGATTGTGTTTTGCTTTTCTGCTCAACTTGATTTGCTGAATCCGCAAAACTATCCTGTATATCTGCATCTGGCTCTATAAAACCTGGCACTTGAATATTTTTCTTCGATAAAGCTTCATTAACCTCATATTCTATTGCCACAAGAAGTTCGAATCCTTTATCTGACAAACTGTAATAATTGAATTTTACTGCAATCCATTTATTTCGCCTCAAACAGGATAATCTTTCAAAAAAAGTGGAATCATCCTTAATTTCTTTGGAAAAAGCATTAGAACCATTATTTTTTAAATCGAGAAGAATTTTGTAGTCCCATTCTCTTATGTTTCTTGCATAAAGAGCATGATTAAGGATTTTCTTTTCTAGTTCTTTTAAATTATCCAATACAGCACGTCCGGCCATCTTAATCTGAGAAGAAACGACTTTTCCTCCTTCTTCAAAAGCGGCATATATCAATTTTTTCTGTTTGAGCAGTTGTACTGCAATACAGAACTGAGCATCAGTTAATCCTTTTGGAGCTTTATCATGTTGCTCACCATCTGACAATGTTCGCAAAACGCGAAATTCATTAAAGCTTATATACATAATTGTTATCTTTAAAAAATTTTTTCAAAGTTACTACTTTTTATTGATAGCAAAAAATAAAATAACATTTTTTAAGCCACAGAGAAGAACAAAAGTCTACACTTTTAAAGCTTTATTGGACTATTTATGGATTCAGGAGAAAATAATAAAGTGCGGAAGAGATAGAAAATCGCTTTTCTCGAAAACTTTTTCAGAGAAACTTACAATAATCTCAATTATTCTTTGTACCTTTGCCGATGGATTTGGCGGAAGCCTTTTCCAAGACATCGTTGGTAAAAAAAGCATTCGCTATTATTTCGCGTTTAGCCAAGAGCGTCGGAAACTCATTTGGAATAACAAGCACGGAAATAATATGTGATAGGTGGCTCGTATATATACGTTTCGTATGAAGCCCCTTATCTACCAAGTAAAGCAATGCAAACACGCTATAGGCGTGATGCATTCTTATGGTAGATCTGGGGCTCCATCCGACGCCGCCCCGTGCTAAACGCGATAAGAGGCATCACGCCCCTTTTTTGCGTCTTAGCGGATTGATAGTTGTTTGCAGATGTCTTGTCTTATAACTATCAATCAAAAGTATATGGCAAACAAAAATCTGAATGCCGCTAAGGTGGCGAAGAAGGATGAGTTCTATACTCAACTTTCTGATATTGAGCGAGAATTGCAGCACTATTGGCAGCATTTCCGTGGGAAGGTGGTACTCTGCAATTGTGATGATCCCTACGAAAGCAATTTCTTTAAGTATTTTGCTCTTCGCTTCAACCAGTTGGGTTTGAAGAAACTTATCTGTACCTGTTATAATGGTTCTCCTGTAACGGGCAATGAACTCATGCTCCATTTTGAAGGATTTGGCGATGAAGAACCAAAGAAAATTGCCTACAAGGTGGAGATTACGGAAGTAAAAGATGAAAACAGAGATGGGGCTGTTGACCTGTCGGATGTCCGTTATCTTTTGGAGAACGACAAGAACGTGATGTCTATATTGAAAACTGGCGACTTCCGTTCAAACGAATGCATTGAACTCCTGAAAGAAGCAGATATCGTAGTTACAAATCCTCCATTCTCTTTGTTCCGAGAGTATATTGGGCAGTTAATGGAATATGACAAGAAGTTCTTGATAGTAGGACATCAAAATGCTATAAAATATAAAGAGGTGTTTCCGCTAATTAAAGAAAATAAAGTTTGGTTAGGCTATGGATTTAAGGGGGCAGCTGCTCATTTTTATTCCCCATATGACGATGTTGCTAAATCGGGCAACCATAAAGAAAAAATGATCCGTGTATCTGGCGTCAATTGGTTTACAAACATGGAAATTGCCAAACGTCATGAAACTATGGATTTAGTCTGTTCTTACTCGTCAGAAGACTATCCATCATATAGTAATTATGATGCAATTGATATAAACAAGACAGGAGACATTCCTAGAGATTATGATGGCTTAATGGGAGTTCCTGTTACATTTATGGACAAGTATAATCCTGAGCAATTCGAAATCATAGGTAATGCTTGTGATACGGATTGGTGTCGAGAAGCAGGTATAAAAACTATGGGACAGGAAACAATAGACAAACTAAGAGCACAAGGAAATAAAGCGCATGTTACTGCAAATATGAATTCGCTTTATATTGAGAAAAATGGTAAAATCATATTACCATATGCTAGAATCATTATCCGTAACAAACATCCACAAATATTATGATGACAATTAAACAACTGGAAGTAACCGTTGGCGAGATAACCAAAGGTTACATCAACAATGAAGAACAAGGAGTACGTGGCTATAATGGTCTTCTGGATATCCGTCCACCTTATCAGCGAGAGTTCATCTACAACGAAGCTGAACAACGTGCCGTCATCAACACCGTGCTTAATGAATATCCGCTTAATGTAATGTATTGGGTGAAGAGAAGTGATGATGCAGAATGTCCTTATGAGGTAATGGACGGACAGCAACGCACTCTTTCACTTTGTGAGTACGTAGCTGGATTGTTTGCTTTAGATTTTAAGAATTTCTTTAATCAAACAGCTGATATTCAGAAGAAGATTCTCGACTATAAGCTGACTGTATATGTTTGCGAAGGCAAGGAGTCAGAAAAGCTGGAATGGTTCAAAACCATCAATATAGCTGGTAAGCCATTGAATGAGCAGGAAATCCGCAATGCAGTATATGCAGGTCCTTTTGTTAGTGATGCAAAACATCATTTCTCCAAAAGCAAATGCGGAGCTTATAAGCTAGGTAAGGATTTGGTAAATGGTTCACCTATCCGCCAAGACTTTTTCAAAAAGGCTTTAGAGTGGATGGCTGATCATGAAACTCGCAATGGAAAGCCACAAAGTGCCGTTGGTTATATGGCTGTTCATCAACACGACAAGAATGCCATTCCTCTTTGGACTTATTTTCAAAACGTACTGAATTGGGCTATATCTACTTTCAATATGAAGAAATTCAAAATCATCATGAAGGGAGTGGATTGGGCTTTGTTTTATGACAAGTATCATGAACAGCCATTGGATATCAAAGCGTTGGAGGCAAGAATCTCAGATCTTATCGGTGATGATGAGATTCAGAAGCCGAATGGAATTATTCCTTATGTGTTAACTGGCGATGAGCGTTATCTGGACCTTCGTACTTTCAAGGATAAGGTTAAGAAGGCAATATGGGAAAAACAGAACCATAAATGTGCCATCTGTGGCAAAGAGTTTGACTTTGAATTAATGGAGGGCGACCACATCAAACCTTGGCGAGAAGGTGGAAGAACCGACATCAAAAATTGCCAAATGCTTTGCCGACAGTGCAATCGTAGTAAGGGAAGCAAATAAAAACAAACGTAACCACTCTGCCATCTTTTTATCTGATTATCTGACGATTTATCAATATGACAGAATGGTTACTTTTATCCATATCTAATAACTGTTATCTATAGTCAATATCATAACGTACCATTAATAGAGAAAGGAAACAAGAAATAGATTCCTAATCTCTCAAGCACCCTACCGGCACAACATATACGCCGTCCTGCGGACGCTGGTAGGCATATTTACCGACACCAGTCAACACCATTTTGAAAGATGGAGACTTCATCTTATCGGTATCGATTTTACTTTCCAAGGTCACCAGGTTTCTTGCGCCCTCCTCTATGAGCTTGTCGCCACCCAGCTTCACCTCTATCAATCCATACTTACCATTACGAAGATGAACTACAGCATCACACTCCAGACCTTTTCTATCACGAAAATGATAAACAGAACCACCTAATGCATCGGCATAAACTCTCAAATCACGTACACACAAGGTTTCAAAGAATAAGCCAAACGTACTCAAATCATTGATCAAGTCATCCGGTCCCATTCCCAATGCAGCCGTTGCTATCGAAGGGTCGGTAAAATATCTGGTATCAGAAGTACGTATCGCCGACTTGCTTCTCATATTCGGGTTCCAGGCAGTAGAATCCTCTATCACAAATATCTTCTTCAAAGCCTTGATATAGGAATAGATGGTATTCTCACTAACCTCAGTACTCTCATTGTTGGCAATATCTGCCAAAATGGTACCTGCCGTAGCCTGACTTCCCTGATTTCTCGCATACGAACGCATAATCCTCCGTGCTAATTCACTATCACGGTTGACTCCATCTACACGGGACACATCGAATCTGGTTACTGCCTCAAAATACTCAATGGCCTGCTGTAAAGCTGCCTGTTTACTTTTCTTATCCAAGGCTTTCGGCCAGCCACCCCGACAAGTCAAATATGCCAGATGCTCCAAGTCAATTGGGTTGATTCCTTCTACGAAGTAATCCGTCCTGTCGGTTGCGAACAATTTGGCAAGGCTCACCTCTCCTGTAGAATCTTCTGATTCCCACAAACTCATCGTTCTGAGTTTGAGCCAGGCAAAACGCCCCGTACCCGTATGAAAGATTTCGTCATAACTAGGTGGTACAGCAGACCCGGTCAGTATGAACTGCCCATCATCATCACGCTTATCCACTTCATTTCTGACGGCATCCCAGAACTTAGGTGCTATTTGCCATTCATCTATCAAACGTGGCGTTTCACCCCGAAGCAACAGTTTGATATTGGTATTGGCCATAGCAATGTTCTGCTCCATAGTATCTGGATCAGACATAGACAGGATACTTTTAGCCTGTTGGCTGGCAAGAGTAGTTTTACCGCAATACTTAGGACCTTCTATCAAAACAGCTCCCATCGCATCCAGTTTTTCTGCCAATATTTTATCTGCAATTCTTGCTTTATATTCTTTCATAAAATCTCATTTTTAATTTCTGATGCAAAAATAATATATTTTATTGAATATCAAGCAAATAAAATGGTTAAACTTTGTTGCTTTCCCATTCTATTGTGGCAGTTGACCCAATTTTATTATGACAGTTGACCCAATTTCATTGTGGCAGTTGGCGCTTTTTCATTGTGGCAGTTGACCCAATTTCGCTGTGGCAGTTGACCCAAATTCGTTGTGGCAGTTGGCGAAATTATTGCTTCTGATACATGTTTTATCCTGTTTCATGGACCATCACCGGCAACATAAAGAGCCGCAGCTACGGCACCTGCAGAGAACTGGGCTTCAACTATCCCAACCATTTCGCCCGCCTCTTCAGACAAAAGACGGGAATGTCTCCTAGTGCTTTCAGAAAACAGCTGTTAAAAGAATAATCCTGCCTGTATCAGGAAGCAACGATGGGATGACTGAACTTATGATGCTTGACCATCCAGCGGTATACAACCACACAGATGATAACAGAGAACAGCGAACCGAACCACGTCGTGATACCCATAGGATAGAGCGTTTCCGGATACATCTCTGAGGCAAGATAAGCCAACGGAATTCTTACCAGGATGACCGACAGGAAATTATAAACAAAAGAGATGATGGAATAGCCGCAGGCTGTAAACAAGCCTGAGAAGCAGAAGTGAATGCCGGCAAAAAGACAATCATAAATATATCCCTGCAGATAAACAGCTCCTTTTTCTACAACAACAGGATCATCGGTAAAGATACCCACTGCCACCTCCGGGAAAATCTCCCAAACGGCAATCATCAGCATGCCATAACAAAAGATGATGACAAGAGAACAGCGCAAAGTTTTAAGCACACGGTCTAAATTACCTGCACCATAGTTTTGGGAACAGATGGCAGATACGGTAGACAGCATGGCAGAAGGAAGAATAAAAACCAGACCGATAAACTTCTCTACGATGCCCACAGCACCGGCATCATACACGCCTCGTCCATTGGCAATTACGGCAATGGCAAGAAAGCCCAACTGGATGAAACCATCCTGCATGGCTATCGGGAAGCCTATCTTCAGAATACTTTTTACCGTCTGACGGTTCGGACGGAAATCATGTCTGTGAACATCAAATACCTCACGATGACGCCTGATAGCAAGGAGGGCTACCATCACACTGAACATCTGCGATAAGGTAGTACCCAATGCCGCACCTCGGGCTCCCCACCCCAGATATCCGATAAAGAAAAAGTCGAGAAGGATGTTCACCACACAGGCTACAGCAACGAAATACATCGGACTCTTCGAATCACCCAAACCACGGAAGATAGAGGCTATCACATTATAAGCCATGATAAAAGGAATGCCGATAAAGCATACCATAAGATAATCACGGGTACCTTCAATAGCCTCAGGTGGCGTATCCATCAGGCGGACAATACCATCACGGCAACAAAGCAACACCAACGCCAACAATATACTCAAGGTAAAGAACATGGTAGCAGTATTACCAATAACCCGGGAAGCCCGGTGCTGATCCTTTGCACCGATGGCATGAGCCGTATTCACAGTAGTACCCATAGCCAGACCAATGACTACGCAAGTAACAAAATACATTACCTGCGCACCATTAGATACTGCCGTAGTACTTTCTACACCACAATATCTACCTATCACGAAAAGGTCGGCCAAACCATAGAGAATCTGTAGGAAATAAGCCAGAATATAAGGTAACAGAAAGGTCGTGATATTCCCCCAAATGCTACCTTGTGTCAAGTCTGTTCTATTCATCGGTTGCAAAGATACTATAAAAAACAGAAATAGCGAGACAATCTTACTTATTTTTTCTCAAATTCTGCAAATTTGTGATATATCACCAACATTCACGGAGCCGTGGTTACCTCATACCGGACATACATAAAAAAAACTCCGAAGAACCAAGATTGATTCTCCGGAGTTTTTTGTACACCCTTAGGGATTCGAACCCTAGACCCACTGATTAAGAGTCAGTTGCTCTACCAACTGAGCTAAGGGTGC
>ERZ779681.683-NODE-683-length-11386-cov-2.99771_pt1 | contig 11386 bp, 5 predicted proteins | sample MGYA00511905_ERZ779681 | MGnify/ENA primary metagenome ERZ779681 (study PRJEB29588, sample SAMEA2144578) | human gut metagenome | biome: human gut; feature: human-associated habitat; material: faeces | place: Denmark | collected 2008/2010 ... | reverse complement strand
GGTCGTAGAGACGAAATGCATCCTGAGCACATCCCACGGATCCACCTTGAAAGATCCGGACGGCACACGCAGGATCGGATTCCCCGCCGAATCATCCCACACCAGCTTCTCGAAAGTGACACCGCCATGAATATTCGCTGTGATCGACTCCACCGTGATCCTCCCCCGAAGCATCTCCTGCCGAGAAGCCGCATAGTTGAAAAGCTCTGCCGCTCCATAGCTCATGATTTTCGCTACCAGAAGCAGCAGACAGAAAAGAGCGAGCAGCAGACCAAAGATCCTGAGAAAATACCGTGACCAACGCTTTTCCTTCCGAAGCTCTTTGAGTGCCTTCTTCATCATGCCGCCCCCTTTCTATTTTACCTATTGTAGCATGTTCCGAACAAAGAAAAAACGTGGAAAGCGCCCATGCGCAAAAAATCCCGCCTTCCTATAAGGAAAGCGGGATTGGGGCGTCAGGCGTTCTACTTCTTTTGTTATAGCTTCTGATAGTACTTAGTACCCTTATTCGATCCATGCATTAAATTCATCAATCCCTTGGCACGCTCAAGAGTTAGCCCACAATAGTTTGCATACTCTATCAAAGGATTTTCTCTAATTTTCCGCTTGTGCGGCATAACGGCTCGGTGATCTACCTATCTTAGACGGAATACTGCAGAGAGACGGTTACGTTCTTTCACTGGCAGCTTCTGTCGCATAGAAAGTCATATCAGAAAGGTTATACACGGTTTCCTCAATTAGTTTTTGTTTTGCACTAATAGTTCACAGCACTTTATGCATCCCCACTAAAACTGCCCCAAAATGAAAAGACTGCTATGCGATGTATTGCATAGCAGCCTTTTTTACCATACTTTAGAATTTATATTCATACCCGAGCATGTAGTTTCTGCCCTGCGAAATATAAGCAAACGTATCATCACTTGGCGCTGTCACCGTAGTGTAATCTTCTCGACCAAAGAGATTATTGACATGCAGGAAAACCTTGTGCTGTGCGCCTGGAGCATAGGAAATATCCAGATCTGTGTAAAGTGCCGGTTTTACTCTGGTCTTGCCATCATCATTGGAATTGTATCGATATCCCAGATAGTTCGCCGTTAAAGCACCATTCCACTTGTCCTTATGATAGCGAATGGCAGAGGTGAATTGCAGGCGGTTATTGGTATGAATCCAATCCCCTACATTAAAGTTTTCATCCACACTTCTTTCGGTTGGATTGCTGTACGAGATCCCCCAAGATGTATCCCAAGCATCATTGTGATGAATATCAGCAGAAATTTCAACCCCGGTATTTTTGCTATCCGAATTGGTGTACTGCATATCTCCGGTAAGAGGGGAAACGCCTTTGATACTCTGGATCGCATCCTTGATATCGTAGTGATAGAGCGCTACTCGCCAGGAGGTTTTCCCCTGGTTCAGCTTGTAGCCCATTTCATAATGAGTGCCATGTTCTGCTTTCAGATCCACGTTCGGTAACATGGCAGCCCCACCAAAAATCTTAGAGAGCTCGGGTAAGCGGAAGGATTTTCCCGCCTTAGCATAGAAGCTGCTCTTGTCATTGATCGTATGCAGGTATTGAATTTCAGGCGTAAATTTATTCTGATTAGTCTGGACAGTATCTGTTGTTTTACCACTGATCACTTCTGTGCTGCTACCAGTGGCACGCCGCACGAAGGTTTCTCTGGCGTTAAAAATCATCTGGTCTTTCGGTGTCATATGCCAGTCATAGGAAGCATAAATGGAATACACATCCCTATTGTATGTCCCAAATTTCGCGGGCTGTGCCGGTTTATCTCCCATTTTCTTCGTCCCGGCGCTTTTCACATCCATGTCTTCCCGTTTATAAGAGGCTCCGATCAGGAATGTATCATCCCCGCCTGTCTTGAATACCTGCTGCAGGTTCAGATTGGTATTATGCCCCTTGCGCCAGCTGTACTGAATATTTTCCTTCACGTTTCCAGTTTTCTTATTGTAGGTCAGCTGGTCATAGTTTCTTTCCTGTGTCCCATAGGAAGCAAAGGCAGTGAACCCATTCTGATCATCAAAGTTCAGCAGGAATGTATTGTTATCGTCTTCATACTTTTTCTCCTGATACGGGCTCTTCGTATAACTGGAATCCATCAGGGACGCAGTATTTTTTGTGTTGACATAATTATGGCTAAACTTCCAATGGTCATTGATCGCATAGTTCCAAAAGATTCCTTTATCTTCGCCTTTGTTATAGTCATACCAGCGATCCCCCGCCATCGCCTTCGCTTTGGTGGTCGTTGTCATGTGGCTGATTTCGCCCCTGTGCTCGTAGTAAGCAGATGCATTGAACTTATCTGCTCCGACATTCAGACTATATCTCTGCTTGTCATAATTGCCCGCAGACACTTTCACACTGTTCTGCGTATGGGAGCGTGTAATAATGTTAATTACGCCACCGGTTGCTTCCGAGCCATACAGAACAGAACCGCCGCCACGAACTACTTCAATATGATCGATGGCATCAGCACCAATATCCTCCAGATTGTACTTCCCATCCTGGTTCATTGGCACTCCATCTACCAAAACCAGCGTTCCTTTATCCACACCACGAATGTCGATCTTGCTCGTCATCGATCCCATGCTGACACCATTTGGCATCTGCGTGCTGGCAAACACACCCAATGTATTGCGTAAGGCTTCAAATGCACTGCCTGCACCACTCTTTTCGATTTCTTCTCTGTCTATGACTTCAACAGATGCCGGTGTCTGTAGATCACGGTTTTCTACACGCTGCGCGGTGACCACCACGGGATCCAGCTCGTAGATCTCAGCCGCACTTACCCCCCCAGAACATACGGTCGTACTCATTAAAAGGGCACCAAGAATGGCAATGCTTAACTTTTTCCCTGACATATCATTTACTCCTCTCAGCAATAAAGCGTACAATGCATAAAACAGAAACCAAGAAAACTGCTTTAAGGAAACACCCAATCCTTCTTGCCTTAATTTATGCCAAGTACACTTGTAATAAGTTCTTTTTATTTTATCATGATTATACCATTAATTCAATTGTGATTATAATTACAATAAATGCTCACATAATACTGAGCCAATTAGGCCTCTGATGACCGTAAAAAAGTGAGCCACATGTCCGTGAATGGATTGAGTCACTGTGATTGCGACAAAAAATCCCGCCTTCCTTTAGGAAAGCGGGATCGGGGAATCTTGTCTATTTTCTTACATCTTTAGGCATTGATTTGTTTCTTTCTCCTTTTAGCTCCGTATACACTTCATTGGCAAAGATCCCCAACACTTGGCGCTTGATCTCATCATTATCCAGAAGCAGACTGAAGAAGTCTTCATTCTGTTCCAGCCCTGCTATCAGAGCATCATCGATGTGATCAAAATAAGCAAATTCAAAGTCTCTTTCCGTATTGTTCTGCGCGCTGGCACGCAGCTTGTCAGACTTCAGCATGATATCCTTGATCTGCAGCATAGCCTTGACCGCCACGTCATTATCATAGTTTTTCCCCGTTTTGCTATTGATCTCCGCAATGATTTGCGACAGACGTTCCATCTTGAGAGGAGTAAGGCTCAGAGATTCAGCGGTCGGCAGATGCACCATAGGATCAGCCTTATGCTTCACATTCGCAAACTCACCACTCTTTTTCTGCACGAAGCTATCAGCCTTTATTTTGCCTGTCAGATCAAAACCGCCGCCGGAATGCCGCACCTTCAGATACGTCGAGAGATACGACAAAAATTTGTATTTCTTGTGGATCTCACCATCTTCGAAACAGGTGGCCTGTACCAAAAACTCATAGCAGCGAATGAAATGACGGATGACCATTTGGATCTCTTTTTGCATGGGTTCGTCATGATTTTTTTCGATAAGATTCTTCGCCTTCTGCAGGAAAAAGGTCATTCTCTTTTTATCTGCCGCTGTGACTTTTTCCTTATACAGCAGCGTATTAAAATCTTCCACATCCCCGGGATCCAAGAAAAAGTATCCATCGATCTTCGCACTGATATCGTAAATCGAGCGCGGGTTGATACTGCTTGACAGCAAAGTCACGGTATAATAACGACTGAATGCCTTTTCAATATCTGCATAATCGTTCGCAAAATCCAAAACAAAGGTTTTCTTATCAAACGGCGGGCAGATGCGGTTCAATCGGGATAACGTCTGCACCGCATTGACGCCGTGGAGTTTTTTCAGTACATACATCGCGCACAGCTTCTTCTGGTCGAAGCCCGTCTGATACTTGTCTGCGACCAAGAGCACCTGATATTCGTCCTTATCGAATTCCTTTGGCAGTTTTTTCTCCGGAAATCCATTCATACCTACTTCTGTATATTCCTTGCCATCTATGGTGACCTTCCCGGAAAACGCGACCAATGCTTTCAGACCTGTATAGCCCTTGCGCTTGATATAGTCTTCAAAAGCCTGCCTGTATTTGACAGCCCCTGCGCGAGATTCTGTGATCACCATAGCTTTCGCCTGCCCATTCAGCTCCTGCATGACATTCTGCCGGAAATGCTCGATGATCACCTCGATGCGCTGCGAAATATTCGTCTCATGCAGCTGCACGAAGCGAGCGATCTGACGCTTGGCATCATTCGTTTTCATCTCCGGATCGTCTTCGATCTCTTTATTGAGACGATAGAAGGTATCGTAGGTGATGTAATTCTGCAGCACATCAAGAATGAATCCTTCCTCGATCGCCTGTTTCATCGAGTACATATGGAAGGCTTCATACTGCCCTTTGGCATTCACTCTGCCGAAAAGCTGCAGCGTCGTTGGCTTTGGCGTAGCCGTGAAAGCAAAGATGGAAACATTGGGCTGTTTCCCATGGCAGCTGATCTCGTGAGCGATCATATCTTCCGTATCCGCATTCGCATCCACCTCACACGAGCCCAGAGACTTTGTGATGGCTGCCATATTTTTCCCTGCCGTAGAGGAATGCGCTTCATCGATGATCACAGCAAAGCGCTTGTTCCTTAGATCCTTGACACTGTCTACAATGTAGGGAAACTTTTGGATGGTCGTCGCGATGATTTTGGTATTCCCGCTGAGTGCATGCGCCAGATCCTGTGAATTGCACTGGTCATCCATCACACGGATGAGCCCTTCTTTATGCTCAATGCCGAGCACCGCCTGCTGCAGCTGTCTGTCTACCACCACGCGGTCCGTGCAGATGATGATATGATCGAAAATGATTTTGTTATCCGCATTGTGCAAGGACGCCAGCCGATGCGCCAGCCATGCGATCTCATTCGTTTTGCCAGAGCCTGCACTGTGCTGCAAAAGATAATTCAGACTGCTGCCATGCTCCTCTACATCAGCGAGCAATTTCCGCACGACATCCAGCTGATGATAGCGCGGGAAGATCACCGTCTCATTCTTCTTTGCCTTGCCGCTCGCATCTTCTTTTTCACTGACCTCGATAAACATGAACTTGCCAAGGATCTCCAGCAGGCTGTCCTTTTGCAGGATATCATCCCACATATAATGCACGCTGTAATTGTCCTTCAGTATCGGATTCCCAGCACCGACCTGTATCCCTTCCCCGCAGCCCATGTTGAAGGGCAAGAAGAAGGTACTGCTGCCGCTGAGCCTGGTACACATATAGACCTGCTCCAGATCCATGGCAAAATTGACCAAAGCGCCGGCCTTCCACAGAAAGAGGCGATCCTTCGGACTACGCTCCATACGATACTGATAGATGGCATCCTGATAAGACTGTCCCGCCGCATTGCACTTCAGCTCCAAGGTGATGATAGCCAGTCCATTCAGGAAGATGACAAGATCCACTCGTTCGCTGTCGCTCGCCCAGACCTCTTCAGAAACGGTGAAGAGGTTCTTATGATACAAAGCGTTGAGTTCCTTGTTGAAGGTCGTTGCAGGCTTCGTATACATCAGATCCAGATGAATATTTGCCAGCTCCACGCCATGCTTCAGCACATCAAGACGGCTGCCGCTTCCCCTCGTTTCCTGCTGATTGATGAAAGCCACAAGGGTATCTTCCATTGTCCCTTTATAGATTTTGCGAAGCGCCTCCATCTTCTCCGGCTGCGTAGCCTCAAGGAAATCGAACAGCGCCTTGCGGTTCATGGCAAAAAGGCGGTCAAACTCCGCCGCCGGAGCTTCCACGTAGCCACATTCCGGCTTTACAAGCTGGTCAATGATATAACGCTGATATTCTTTTTCCGAAAGGATGTTATTCATGTACAGGGACCTCCTTCTTGCCGGTGACGTACTCATAGATGAGGGACTTTTTGTACTCCGCAAGGATGCCCCGCTGGCGCTTTTTATCAGCGATGATGGCGTCGATTTCGGAGCATTTGGAATCGAGGTAGTCAGCGATTTCATCCTGTTCATCTTTAGGCGGTACTGGAACTTTGAAATTATTAAACGATGAAGTCTGCAAACGCCATCTTCCTAAATTTGAAACGCCTTGTCCTAACGAATAAAAAATTTTATTCATATAACAACACTGCATTACATATTTGTAATAAACAAGATTATGGGCTGATCTATCTATTAAACGAAATACTCTATAATCAGGACTAGTCACGCCGAAAAGCTCAGAACAGTCAACCCAACCAGTTAATAAATCCATGTGATTCATAACGTAATCAGTCGGATAAACAAATTGATAACCACAGTAATTATCAGCAAGTTGACCATCACCGCTAGTAATATCTTTAATTTTTAATCCTTTTTGAGTAACAGACAAAACATCATAACCTTCTTTGCCTGCTATTCTTTTGACAATCTCAAATAAATATTTTATATCTACCAACTTCCAACCTTGTGGTAAATTACCCCATACTTCGTCGTTTTCAGTAGAATATATGCTGTGATTGATTCCGTTAGAGATAACATTGTAGACTAACGATTTCTTATACTCCTCCAAAAGAGAAATTTCCTTTTGGATATCTTCAGCGGTTGCGTCGATTTCGGAGCATTTAGTGTCGAGATAGTCGGCGATTTGCTGCTGTTCTACGGTTGTCGGCTCTAACAACAAGAGTTTTGCAAATTCACTAAAATTCAATCCTTGTCTTACACCATTGCCCATATTATAAAACACCTTAATAACATCATAGCTATGAAGAAGATAATGATAATATTTGCTATTCACATTATCTTTAGGTCTTAAATCAATATATGCAGATGTAATAATTCCTTGTTCTTTTACAAGTCCAGTACGAAGACTACGTTTATCGTTTTGCAAATCTGTCGGTCTAATAATTATATCTCCAGCTTCAACAACATTATAAGTATTAAAGCTAGCAGGAAGCAATCCACCATTAGTATTAATATCTTTTCTTATGATTCTTCCATAACTTAAAGACAGCAAATTTTGCTCTTGCATACGATAATTTTTAGTTTTTCCTTCTTCAAAATAAGCATATACAGGATGGACTTCCCAATGCTTCGGAATCTGCCCAATCCACTCAATCCCGCTATCCTTCATTTCACGCATTCTCGTCACCTCATTTCAGCAGGCGAGCAATACGCTCATTGACCGTCTTGTCGATTTCTAAAAACTCCGCCAGCAGCTCTCCGCTCGGCTTCGGCGCTTGGTATTTGTAGAAGTAGCGGGTGAAGGGGATTTCCGCACCGGTCTTGATCACAGGCTTCTTTTTCGTCAGATCCTCTTCCCAGAACCACTTCGCATCAGGGATATGCGGCAGCACCTCACGCGCCATATACGTCTCGATATCTTCGGTGTATTTTACGATCTCTATGTCCTTGGTTTCCTTATCGTAGATGATATTTCCTTTTTTATCGCGCTGGATTTCCGCCGTCTTATCCATCTTGGATAGTCCGTCCATGATTTTCTCGAAGGTCTTTTTGTCTGCCGTATCGCCAAGCACAGACTGCAGCACCGGCGCGAAGGCTTCCGGTGAGAGCCATTTCTCATCTGTCACATGCGCCTTGAGCTTCGCCAAGATGGCATCATAGCGAGGCTTCGCAGCATAAAAAGCCTTCAGCTTGCTTGCGTCCTTACCTTTCAAAGCATTCCCCTGCTCCTCGTATTCCGCGACCTTCGCCTCGTCCCACAAGCCTTTGAGCGCCCCCTTCTGCAGCATACGTTCCATGCTTTCTTCGGTGATAGAATAGCTGCGCTGCAAAGGCTGCATGACAGCATACTCACGGTACATGAAGTCTTCGTTCTTGAAGATCTTGCTGTACTCAGGATCCGCCTTGTCAAAATCGGTATACAGCTTAGCGATCTGCGCTCTATCCTCGGGCGAGAATTCGTTTTTCTTGTTTCCGACAGGCTTACGCAGCTTGTGATACATATTCGTCGCATCGATCAGCTGCACATAGCCCCTTCTTTCTTTGCGTTTATTCTTGGAAAGGATCCACCAGTAGCTGGCAATGCCGGTATTGTAAAAAAGATCGGTCGGCATAGCAACGATCGCTTCCAGCAGATCATTCTCCAGCAACCAGCGGCGGATCTGGCTCTCGCCGGACGCTGTAGCGCCGGTAAACAAGGGCGAGCCGTTCTCGATAATGGCAGCGCGGCCCACTTTTTCATCCAGCTTGGCGATGGCAGATTGCAAAAACAGCATCTGCGAATCACCGCCACTAGGTAGCCCTGCTCCCCAGCGGCTATTTTCCCTATCGTGTTCCTCTCTGACGGCTTCTTCCTGTCCTGCCTTCGCATCCTTGCCGCTCCAAGGAGTACCGAAGGGAGGATTCATCAGCACAAAGCGCACCTTGGTATCCGCGGAGGGGTCTTCTTTGAAGGAGTCCGCATGTACAAAGTTCGTCGCATCCTGACCCTTGATCAGCATTTCCGCCATGCCCACCGCCCAGGAGACACCCATGAACTCCACACCGAACAGCTTCACGTCAGCCGTAGGGTTATAATGCTTGAAATAGCTGTACGCCGTACTCAGCATACCGCCGGTACCAGCAGCCTGATCACAAATGGTGATCAGCTTATGGTCATCAAAAATGTCGTCACAGCCTTCAGAAACAAGCAGGGATATGCCCAGCTTGATAATATCACGCCCCGTGTAAAACTGACCGGCATCCACGTTCTGGAAGAATCTGCCGATCAGATTCTCGAAAATATAACCCATCTTAATGCTATCAAAGTTTTCAACGGATAGATCCAGTTCTGAGAACGCTTTGACCGTATTGAACAAGCAGCCGCCTTCGTCCATCTTCTTGATATGGGCTTCCATGTCAAGGTTATTCAAGATATCCTTGATATGATCGGAAAAGCCCTGAATGTACGCCTTGAAGTTTTCCGCAATGTGGTCGGCATCGTTGCACAGCTCCTGCAGCGTGAACTCACTGACGTTATAAAACCGATAGCCGGAAATTTTGTACATGCCCTTCGCAGGGTAATTGGGATTTTCTTTGTATTTGGCTACGACATCCGCCTTTGTCTTTGCCAAAGCGCACTCAAAGCGACGTATGATCGTCATAGGGATGATGACATCACCATACTTATCCGGCATATAGGTGCCACGCAGCTTATTGGCAATGCTCCAGATGAAATTGGCTTCTTCGCTGATATCTACTGGATTATCATCCCAAAGTATATCGATCTTCTGCTCGTGAGTCATTTGAAATCCTCCTATACCCATATGCAAGCTATCCTATTGGATTCTCTATATATGCAAAATTTTTAGCGATGCAGTTTTCTTACTCTCTTATTTTACCTTATTTTATCCAGGTTTACCTTATTTCCCCGAAATTTATCATGGTATCGTATGAGCGTTTCACCGATTTCCCCTCTAAGTACAGGTACGGGCAATTTGTTCCCAGATTCTTCGACTCATGCCCCGTGTGATTTTCATACGGCTAGAACCCTATCCGGCTCGCTATGCTCGCCACCTTCCCCATGCGGGGAAGGCTTTTCGATTTTTCCCCGAGCCGTCATCCTGAGCGGTCGATACCAGTCTATGTGAAATAATCTTCGCCAGAAAAGAAGAGGAGTGAGTCGAAGGATCTCCTCCCAAAGCCGCTACTTTTGATGGAGACAACGAAAATATTTTCGCCTGACTTATTTTTATAGGCAGCTGCTGTATCCGGCGATCTGAAAGGCGGATTTGACTATTTTCCTCCATCAGCGCATGGATTTTACCCCAAAAGATAGAAAAACGGGGTCTCAAAAAGTCAAACGAGACTTTGTGAAAAAAGTGCGCTATTGTATCATATTTCCGGAGAAAAAACAAGGCCGAACAATTATACAAAACGCAAGATGGTGGGGGGGTGACAATTCATCAATCAAAGGATTGTATTTTGAAAGCACTTTGCGACTTGCATTTTTTAGAGCGGAGTTGTAGAATAAAGTCATGAGCTGAGGATGCATCTGTTTGCAAATCCAAGCCGGGCGGCGACTCCGATTTCGGAATTCTAATGCGCAAGGAATCATACGGAGAGCCGACTGATGGTGAGGATAGATCTGCAGAAGGATCCGAGGCCATCGGGCAGGCCAAGATGATGTGGACCTTTCTTTCGAAGCCTGCTCAAGGCCCAATCCATGTCAACCCCATAACCCCGGAGAAATCCAATTTGACCGCACACTTCCCTGCTCCATGGGAGGGCGTGCCCCGACGATAGCCAAGACGTTCGTACTTCGGTACACTTGACGCCGCCGGCACCGATTCCGAGCATCCCCTACATTTCAGTAAAGGCGGGCGGTCTTTCCGGGTGTTTTTTTGTGCGACTTCTTCCTATATATAGCGTTTCTCTGCGGTGCGCTATACCATTTCTTATCAGAGGAGGCATCTCTCACTTGAGACGTCGATCGCAGAGGGCCATCCTACTCTTTCCGAAACATTTCATGAATATTCCACTCTTTGGCTGGCACTGCCTGCCATGGACTTACACGATAAGGAGGCCTACTATGGCAACCAATACAAAAATGCTTGAACTGACTTTCAACGTCGAAGGCGGACGTTCTATGATTCTTTCCATCCCTTCTCCGAAGGAGGATCTCACTCTGGCTACGGTGAAGGAGAAGGCGGCTCTCATCATCCCGGTGCTGGAGTCTTCCTCCGGCGCTCCCGTCACTTCGCTGAAAAGTGCGAAGATCGTAGAAACCAGCGCTACCGTGCTGGAATAGGGATTCAGAGTGACTGGTATACCGCCTTCGGGCATCGCCCCATATGTACTCGCGGTGAAACCGTCACCTTCATTCCCCATTCCTCATTCGAGCAGAGCTTTCATTCATGGGCAAGGGGCAGCACGCCCCCTTCCCCTATCTCTGCACCCATTTTTATTTCTTATAAGGAGAACACTACTATGGCTATTCAGAATAAACTTATCGATATGAAACTGCAGATCCGCGTGGAAGATGCTTCTACGGGAGAAACAAAGGTGAAGAATCTGAACTTCACACGCATCAAGTGTGCGGCCACGAATGATGAGCTGTATGCGGCGGCG
>ERZ779681.682-NODE-682-length-11397-cov-43.9345_pt1 | contig 11397 bp, 6 predicted proteins | sample MGYA00511905_ERZ779681 | MGnify/ENA primary metagenome ERZ779681 (study PRJEB29588, sample SAMEA2144578) | human gut metagenome | biome: human gut; feature: human-associated habitat; material: faeces | place: Denmark | collected 2008/2010 ... | reverse complement strand
TATTCGTAATTTTGCACCGATTTAAGTTAAATAGGTATTTCCATGCGTGCATATTAGTGAAAGAATGTATAAATGGAGGGGCAAAGTGTCGCCCTGAGTGCTTTCGGCTTTTACCAAACGAGAAAAAAATAAGAAAAAGAATATAATTATTAATTAATAAACTTGAAACAAACAAGGATGAGAAGATTAACTCTTTTACTTGTCTCACTTGTATTGTTGTCTATCCAATCAGTCTTGGCGCAGAGTTTCAGCGTCAAGGGTACAGTCGTGTCTGCTGAAGACAACGAACCGATGATTGGTGTGACCATTATGCAAGAGGGAACATCAAATGGCGTAGTGACCGATATTGACGGTAACTATACCATCGAAATTAAGGGTGCTTCGAAGGCTACGCTTGTCTACTCTTATGTGGGTTGCGTTACGCAGAAGCACGTTGTGAAAGCGCAGACAAATACGCTCAACATCACCCTTGCTTCGGATTCCAAGATGATGGATGAAGTGGTTGTGGTGGCGTATGGCGTGAGAAAGAAGGGAACCATTGCGGGTTCCGTGTCTGCCGTAAAGTCTGAAAAGATAGAAAATGTGCCGGCGGCAAGCTTCGACCAAGCTTTGCAGGGACAGAGTACTGGTTTGCAGGTCATCTCTTCTTCGGGTGAACCTAGCAAGGCGGCTACCTTCCAAATCCGTGGTACCAACTCTATCAACTCCGGAAAGTCGCCACTCTTTATCCTCGACGGCGTGCCAATCTCAAGTTCTGATTTCAATACTTTGAGTCCTAACGACATCGAAAGTATCTCTGTATTGAAAGATGCCTCTTCTACCTCTATCTATGGTGCACGTGCTGCCAATGGTGTGGTTGTCATCACTTCCAAGCGAGGCTTGTCAATGGACAAGGCGAAGATTACGCTCCGTGCACAGTATGGTTTCTCTGAGTTGGCACAGACCAACTGGAAGATGATGAATACCGACGAGCGTATCCAGTTTGAGAAAGAAGTAGGTCTGGATACAGGTAAGGATTACAATCTCCTTTCAAGAGTAAACGTAAACTGGCTGGACGAGGTGTTTAACGACCGCGCTCCGCTGCAGAGCTACGAACTCTCTATCAATCGTGCTACCGACCGCTTGAACTACTATGTTTCTGGTGGTTTCTACGATCAGGACGGTATCGCACAGAATTCAACCTTCCGCCGTTACAACATCCGCACCAATGCAGATGTAAAGGCTAGCAAGTGGTTGAAGGTAGGTACCAACACCATGGCTGCCTATGAGGAGGCTCAGCAGGCTGACGACGGTAGCTATACTACCGTTACTCCTATCTCAGCATGCCGATTCATGCTGCCTTACTGGAATCCATACGCAAAGGATGGCAGTCTGGCTTCACTTTCAGCAGGCAACTGGGCTGGAACCAGCGAGAACCCTATCGTTTACATGGGCTTGAATCCTATCAAGAACAAGAAATATAAGGTGCTCTCTACCATGTATGCTGAAATCTATCCGATAGAGAATCTGACTATCCGTACTCAGTTTGGTGCCGATTTCACCCATTCTACAGCATTCCTCCAGTCGTTCCCAAGTCTCTCTTCAAATCACGGACAGGGTACTGCGGCACGCCAGAGCAGCGATGCCATCAACCTGACAGAGACTACTACGGCTAACTACCGTTTCACTCTGAACGATATCCATTCGTTCAACGTGATGCTGGGTCAGGAGGCTGTCAATTTCCACTCAGATGGTTTCCAGGTATATTCCAAGGGTCAGACCAGCGATCTCCTGACCAACGTATCATCAGGTACACGTGCCAGCCGCTGGGCAGATTCATCTTCTGATTATTCTTACCTGTCATTCTTCATGCGTGGCGAGTATAACTATAAGGAGCTCTACTATGCCGATTTCTCTCTGCGTACTGATGCTTCTTCACGTTTCGGTAAGGATCATCGCTGGGGTACATTCTGGTCGCTCGGTTTCATGTACAACGTGAAGTCGACCGACTGGCTGAAGGATATGAAGTGGCTCAGCACAGCCCAGATTGCCGTAAGTACCGGTACATCGGGTAACTCTGAGATTCCTAACTATTATCACCTGGCTCTGGTATCGGGTGGTGCCAACTACGATGATACTGCCGGTTTCTATCCATCACAGAGTGGTAACGAGGAATTGGGTTGGGAGTCAACATGGGCAAACAACTTCGCCCTCCGTTTGGGCTTCCTCGACAGAATCAACTTCAGCTTCGAGGCTTACTACAAGCGTACCTCTAATATGCTGATGCGCGTTCCTGAGTCTTATACCGTAACCGGCGAGGGCTATCGCTGGAAGAACGTAGGTGTGATGGCTAACAAGGGTATCGAGCTGAGTGCTGACGGTGATGTAATCCGCACACGCGACTTCACCTGGAATGTAAGTGCCAACGTATCTTACAACCAGAACCGATTGAAGGAACTCTATAACGGTGTAACCGAGTATGTAAACTCAACCACCGGTTTGAAGTATGTGGTAGGTCACTCAGTAAGCGAGTTCTTCCTGAACCGTTATGCCGGTGTGAACCCAGCGAATGGTGAGCAGCTCTGGTATGACAAGAACGGCAACGTGACCAACGAGTTCCGTGAGAGCGACAAGGTGATGACAGGCAAGACCTATGATGCACCTTGGATGGGCGGTTTCGGTACAAGCTTCCGTTGGAAGGGCTTGCAGCTTTCTGCCCAGTTCAGCTGGATTGGTACACGCTACGTGATTAACAACGACCGTTACTTCGAGGAGAGCGGTGTAACCTTCGGTACTGCTTACAACCAGTCAAACCGTCTGTTGTACGACCGTTGGAAGCAGCCAGGCGATATTACCGATATCCCACGTTGGGGCGAGGTAACCCAGCTCGACGATCGCTTCTTGGAGAATGCATCGTTCCTCCGTCTGAAGAATCTCAGTCTGTCCTATTCATTGCCACAGAGTCTGTTGCGCAAGACCAACTTCTTCTCTATGGTCAGAATCTATGGTCAGGCACAGAACCTCTTCACCGTAACCGGTTTCAACGGTTTGGATCCTGAGGTTTCATCCAATATTTACCAGGCACAGTATCCGGCATCACGCCAGTTTACTCTGGGTGTTGAATTGCAATTCTAACCAAGAAAGGAGAAAAAAATGAATATCAAAAATATAAAGACATACATCCTGTCGGGAATCCTAGCCCTCTCGATGTCTTCCTGTCTTGATAAGTATCCTGAGGATTCTATCTGCATGGACCAGGCTATCAACACGGTGGACGACATGGACAAACTGGTGTACGGTATCTACGACAGTTTCAAGAGCAGCGCCCTCTATTCGGGCAATCTGACAATCCTGCCAGATCTGCAGGCAGACTTCGTGTACTGCGTGAAGGGCTACTCTAATGCCTATGGCGATATCTACCGTTGGAAAGATATCAAGGCAAAGCCCCACCAACACCGACATTGAGGCGGTATATGCCGACCTTTATGATGTGATCAACCGATGCAATTTCCTGCTCGATAATGTTGAAAAGGTAAAGGCTGCAACCAATGATGATAAGCAGCTTGATAAGTTGGAGCAGTATGAGGGCGAGGCTTACTTCGCCCGTGCCCTGGCTTACTCAGAACTGATCAAGTGTTTCTGCAAGGCTTACGATAGCGATGAGCAGGCTGCGAAGGAACTCGGCGTTGTACTCACAGAGCACTATTACGGCAATGAGCCACAGAAGAGGGCCACTCTGAAGGAATCATACGATTTCGTATTGAGAGATCTTGACAAGGCTGCTGAATATCTGAAAGTAGACGAAGACTTCACAGGAAGTCTCTACAACGAGATTTACTTCAACGAGTATACCTGTCATGCCTTGCGTGCGCGCGTATCCTTATATATGCACAAGTATGATGATGCCATCAAGTATGCATCTAAGGTAATCGGCAGTAAGTATTATACATTAGAGAAGGCTTCTTCCAACACCTATTCAAACCAGGTGAACGATTATAAGTATATCTGGACCTATGGTGATTCGCGTGAGGCTATCTGGAAGGTAGGTTTTACCGTGAACAGCTATGGCGGTGCTCTGGGTACCATCTTCGATAACTACAACTTCGTAACTTATCGTCCAGACTATGTGCCTGAGACATGGGTCATCAACTCATTCGACAGCAAGGACCTCCGTGCTGCAGCCATCTTCACAACCCGTGTAACAGGTTATGAGCATGGTTTGCAATGGCCTTTGCTGAGCAAGTATTTCGGCGATGCAGAATTCCTGAACAGCAATATCCTGCATGTTCACCAGCCAATGGTATTCCGTCTCTCAGAGCAGTATCTGATTCGTGCTGAGGCTTACGCCATGAAGGAGGACTATGGTAAGGCTGGTAAGGACATCTCTACCTTGCGTACAGCCCGCTACTCTTCATATGGTGGTAACACCTCGATGAGCGAGAGCAACGCCATGAAGATAATCGAGGCAGAGCGCGTGAAGGAACTCTATATGGAAGGCTTCCGTCTGAACGACCTCAAGCGCTGGCACAAGGGATTTGAGCGTAAGGCTGCCGACCAGCCTGCTGCCAACTTCGTGCAGAGCAGTCTGAAGGTTGAAAAGGATGACCCTCTCTTTGTCTGGCCAATTCCTCAGCATGAGCTTGAGGCACCAGGTTCTGAGATTCAGCCTAATGAAAGTAACAAATAAAATAAAGGGAAGATCATGAAGAAAATAATGATGGGATGTTTGGCAGCCGTAGCTGCACTCATCGCTCTTGTGAGTTGTTCACAGGATTATACCACTTATGCTGGTTCAAGTCATATCATGTTCTCTGATACGCTCTATCAGTATGCTGTACAGGAAAGCAATGAGGTTTTCAATGTGCCTGTATCTGCAACCGAAAAAGCTGACTACGACCGCACCTTCGGCGTGGAGGTAGTAGACAAGCAGAGCAATGCCATCGAGGGTAAGCATTACCGCATCCTCAACAACACCGTTACAATCAAGGCGGGCGAGATGGTAGGAAATGTGAAGGTTCAGGGTATCTATGATAACATCGGCAAGACCGACTCGCTCGGCTTCACCCTGAAACTGGTGATTCCGGAGAAGTATAACTGGACAGATCTCTATAAGGACTATGCCCACGTGGTAATGCAGAAGTCTTGTCCTTTCGATATCCACAACTTCTCTGGCTGGTGCATGGTTACATCTACCTTCTACAGTCAGTATCTGAACAACGTAACCAACCGTCTGATCAAGACTGAGGTAGTGGAAGGCGAGGAGAATACCGTTCTCTTGAAGGATGTTTACTATAAGGGCTACAACCTGAAGTTGAAGTTCAATACCAAGAACATCCTTGAGCCAAAGGTAGAGATGGACGACCAGATAGCCGGTGAGACCGGTGAGGCATTCGGTACCATCTATGGAGACGGCAAGCTGCGCATCAGCCAGCCTTCTCTCTATACCTCTTATTATAACACCTGCCAGAACTATGTATTGCAGTATGTTGTTATGAGTGTAAACAACAAAGATGGTTCATTATTCGGCAACGTAGGAACCTTCATCACCATGTATGAATGGATCAGCGATGCAGAGGCAGAGAAATTGAAAGAACAAGGATATTAATCGTAGAATAAAAAGAAAATGAAAACATTGATTTCAAAATATTGGCTCGTATTGATGGCGCTGGTATCAGTGACTCTGTTCACCGCTTGTTCCAGCGATGACGATGCCGTAACTCCTGTGTTCCCACAGGTACAGACTATCGGCGGTGCAGCTGGTGCTGAGTTGGACTTCACCTTCGATGCCAACGAGAGCTGGAGCCTTTCTTCAGACAAAATCTGGTGTAAACTGGTGCAGGGCGAGAAAACAGACGCCTTCGTACTCAATGGTACTGCAGGCAAGCAGACCATCAAGGTTAAGATTACTGATGATGATGCCAGCAAGGATATGAGCGTGGCTCAGCTCTTCCTGAATATGGGTGGTCAGAAGGTTGCCATCGCTGAGGTTAAGCGTTCGGCTGCCGACCATAAGTTGCAGGTATTCGATGCGGCTGGCAATAATATCACCGAGACAGGTATCACTGTAGGTTACAATGTATACACCAAGTTTACCGTAAAGTCAAACTTCCGTTTTGCTGTTACCAATACTCCAGCTTGGGTAGACTTGGAAGGCGGCTTCCTGGTAGGTACACCTAACAAGGATGCTGTAGGCGGAGTTTCCTTCAAGGAGAATCAGGGCGTAAGTGCTAAGTATGCCATCGCTAAGGACCGCAACTACACCATAACCTTCACTTCTGAGGATGGCAAGGCTGCTGTAACCATACCTGTTATCTATAATGGTATGACCACCAGCACCATGGATGTTACTTATCCAACCTCTTCACAGTGGGCAGTATGGAATGTATCTCTCGATGGTAAGGTGTTCACTCAGAATGGTTCTAGCCTGAATGGCGGTGATACCAACGATTTTACCTTCTACAACTTCGTTCCTTTCACCCTCAAGACCTTGGGTGATGCTTACCAGCTGGTAGTCTTCGAGAAAAAGGAGAATGGTTTGTTCGAGGATGGAACTGGTGCTGTGAAGCTGCAGGGTGAGAAGGGTGATGTGAAGCTCACAGTCGCTCCATTAGGCAGCGGAAGCCGTGAGTTCCTGGTCTATGCATTGCCACAGAGCGTATTCGAGAGTCTGGAGAATGGACTCGACGGAATGCTTGAGAACAACTTTACAACTGTGAAGAGCGATTACGACCGCTACTTCCTGATGGATGTTGTACAGAAGGAGGCCAACTCTTCTGCTGATGATCAGTCTGCAGCACCTACAATCTTGAAGATGAACTACTTGCCAGTAGAGTGCAAGAAGGATAAATCAAAGTATGGTTCTATCATATCAGGAGCATTTGGCTACAATGGTGACGAAATATATGTCGCTCAGTCAGAAGCAGGAAGCTCTCTTACAGTTAATCCTAATATCAAGGATTGGGACCCTACCACTATGATGGAGACAGGCTATCTTACAGTTAAGGATTTCAACGGAAATGATGTTAACGCAGAGGCTTCACAAGACGAAAAGGAGAATTGGATATTCTTTGTACAAGTACCAGAAGCTACTCCGATGTTTATGGTATTCCAGGACAACGGAACTCCTGTAAAGGTTCTTGTTGTTGAATCTCCTGGTGAGGGAATGAGTAAGAAACATACTTCTATCAGAAAAATTAGAAAGTAATGAACAGAATGAAAATATTTTCAAAGGCACTCTTGTTGCTCTTGGTCTCTCTCCTGACCTTTGCAGCAACAAGTTGCTCGGATGATGAAACCGGAGGCTGGGACGGCACATACGGATATGTGCAGTTCAAGCTCAGCAAGAAGGTTTCTTCTAGAGCTACCCGTGCTACTGCCCTTGACAAACTTGAGAAACTGGATGATGCCAAGAAAATCAAGGTGGTCATGGAGCACAATGGTACAACTGTGTCTCAGACTTTGGTGCTCAATTCTTATAATTCAGAGAATGCTGAGTATGGTCTGAGAAGTGAAAAACTGCAACTCGCTTCGGGTACTTACACCGTCATCGGTTTCTATCTCTATGATGCTGTAGACGAGGAGTTGCTGGCTTCTTCTGCCGGCGAAACATTCACTGTAGTAGGTGGCGGTCTGGAAGTACAGAACCTCATGGTGGAGACTGTGGAGCGTGGTAAGGTTAAGTTCAATCTCGTGAAGGAGTGGGAGAAGACCCGTGCCGGTGGTACTGAGTATCTCTTCTCTAACATCCGTCTCGTTGATGTCAGCGTAACCAACCTCTTTACCCGTGAGACCTATACCTTCCCTGAACTGAAGGTGAAATACAAGGAGGGAAGCAAGGAGAATCAGAATCCTGACAATGAGAACGATAAGTATATGGACACAGGTACAGCTTACTGCGATTCTACCGTATGGTTGCCTGCCGGTACTTACCAGGTTACCTCTTATACCACCTACGGCAAGACAGGTGCGGTGAAGACCAAGTATGAGACCCAGCCTGTAAAGGGTGAGGCTTTCATTATAGAGGACAATCAACTGAATGATAAGGCTCAGGTGCCTATCCTCCTTTCCAAGACAAAGGAGTATATCAAGGACTATGAGGCTTTGAAGGCTATCTGGGAATCTCTCCAGGGTAAGGAGTGGAGTTTCTATGGTGATGCTACCTTCAAGGGAGCTAACTGGAACTTCAACAAGGAACTCGATATGTGGGGCGACCAGCCGGGCGTAACGCTCAACAGCAACGGCCGTGTCATCGGTCTTATCATCGCCGGTTTCGGTGCTAAGGGAATCGTACCTGATGCCATCGGACAGCTGACAGAACTCCAGGTGCTCAACCTCGGTTCTCACGATGAGAAGATTGGTGCTAACATCTTCAATGATTATGATGCAAACAGTCTGACTGCTGCAAAGAAGAGCAGCATGCGTCACGACTATGAGAACAAGTTCCTGAAGTATGACCCACGTGCCAACATGTCGGAGATGATTGTAAAAAGCTACAACTCTGATCCTAAGGTGGCACCGAAGAACAGAATCAAGAAGGACAGCCGCATCAACCTGAAGGATGCACAGATCGGTACATTGACCAACGACATCACCGGTATTTCTAAGGCCATCTACCGTCTGACCAAATTGCAGCAGTTCTACATCGGTAACTCTTCTATCACATCCGATGAGGTTTGTGCGAAGTTCTACAATGCTGACGATCCTGTTTATGGTAAGTTTAAGCAGGAGTTTAAGGAAGAGGATTGGGACAAGATGGAAAATCTGACAGATATCGAACTTTACAACTGTCCGAAGATCAGTCGCATTCCAAACTTCTACTATAAACTCCCTAAATTGCAGGCGATGAACCTGGCACGATGCAAGGGAATCTCAGCCAAACAGTTGAGAGACGACTGGACCCGTCTGGCTAACGAGAAGACCGGTAAGACACTCCAGATTCTCTATATGAGTTACAATAACCTGGAGGAGTTCCCAGAGTCATCTGCCTTGAGCAAGATGGTAAATCTCGGTTTGCTCGACCTGGCTTACAACAACATCAAGAAGGTACATCCGTTCGGTTCTGAGGTAGCACTTTCTTCACTCTATCTGAACAACAACCAGATTGAAGAGATTCCTGCTAATCTCTGTGCCTTTACAGATGATGTAGAGAGTCTGACCTTCGCTCATAACAAACTGAAGAAGATTCCGAATATCTTCGATGCAAGTTCGGTTCGCGAGATGGGTTCTGTAGACTTCTCTTACAACGAGATTACAGGTGTAGATAATAGCCATGGTACCTACAAGGGTATTAATGCAGCTTCAGTCAGTCTGTCAAACAATAAGATAGAGAAGTTCCCTTCAGAGCTGTTTACAGCCGGTTCGCCAATCACAACCATCGATTTGAGCGGCAACCGGATGCGTACCATCCCTAAGGGTTCCATCAAGGGCAAGAAGGCTTATCTGCTGCAGGTTATCGACCTCCGATTCAACAAGTTGACATCCCTCTCTGATGACTTCCGCTCAACCACATTGCCATACATTACCAATATGGACTTGAGCTACAACTGCTTCACCGAGGTGCCAACCCAGCCGTTGAACAGTGCCGTGCTCCGTGCCTTTGCCATCAACCACCAGCGTGATGAGAATAACGACCAGCGTTGCCTGCGTACATGGCCTACAGGAATCACCACCTGTCCAAGTCTGATTCAGTTCCAGATTGGTTCCAACGATATCCGTAAGGTAGAAGAGACACTGACCTCTCACCTTTATATCCTGAATATCGCAGACAACCCTAACATCTCTATCGATGTAACCAGCGTCTGCGCATACATCAAGGCAGGTATGTATAAGCTGTTCTACGACAAGAATCAGGACATCCGCGGTTGCGATGCTTTGGATCTCGAAAATTAAACCCTATAAGAAAGTAGTAATATGAAATATATGAATAAACTGACATTAGGTATCGTTCTCGCTGCCGGGCTTTTCACAGCCTGCAGCGATAAGGATGATGTCGATATCCCGGGAGGACTGGCGCTCGATAAAGAGGAGATAGCCATAGGTCCTCAGGGTGGAACAGAGCAGATTGCCATCGCTGCCTCACAGGACTGGGTAGCAAATACCTCTGAGCCTTGGCTGATGCTTTCGCCTGCCAACGGCGTGGGTTCTGTTGAGGGTACCATCAAGGTGGATTCTACTCTTTCCAACACGCTCCGCAGCACAGAACTCAGCTTTCAGGGTGCCAACGGACAGAGCCGCAAGCTTACCGTCACCCAGTTCGGTTATGGCAAGCAGATCTTCCTGAAGGATCCTGTTGTAGAAATCGAAAACTCCGATTCTTACGATAAACGTGCTTTCGAGAGTCTGATTTCTGCCAACGTAGAATGCAAGATTGGTACGATTGAGTATTCTTTCGAGGGTGATCTGACCGATGCTGAGAAGGCAGAGAACGAGAGCGAGCGTGAGGGCTGGCTCCTGAACAGCAAGGATGAAGATAAGCTGACAGGTACTAACCTGGGTATCGTGCTGGACAGAAAGTACCGTCCTCGCACCGTGAAGTTCAAGTTCCGCTGGGCGATGAACGTGGTTCCTGCCGTTCGTGTGGCTAAGGTTCATCTCGTGCCAGTCAAGGCTGAAGACAAGCTGGTAGATGCAGATGGCAAACCTACAGATGATGTTATCCTGACCGTTCGTCAGAAGGCAGCACCAAAGATTGAGGACAACCGTGCCGGTGACTCTCTCTCTGTCATCATGATCAACCAGAAACTGGGTAGCATTGCTACCTTCGATTCCAGCGATAACATGCGCAACTGGAGCGGCGTAACGCTCTGGGAAGCTACTGATGCTTTCGTGAAGGATCATCCTGAGGCTTTAGGACGTGTACGTTCTGTCAAGTTCAGCATGTTCAACCTCAAGAGTGGCGAAACTCTTCCTAAGGAAGTGGGCAACCTCAAGTTCCTGGAGTCATTCTCTGTTGCAGCTAACGAGAACAACCAGATTCGTGAGGTGAACCTCGGTGATGAAATCTGCTCGCTGAAGTATCTGAAGAATCTTACCGTTCAGGCTTACGGTCTGACTCAGTTGCCTACTAACTTTGTTAATCTGGGCAAGAGTCTTGAAACGCTCAATCTGGTAAGTAACAACTTCAACAAGTTGTCGGATATCACCGATATCGTCAACGAGAAGAACTTCCCTAAGTTGCGCAATCTCATCCTCTATGCACAGCGCCGTACGGATGTTGTCACCAACATCGCTTCGCTGGGCGAAATGAATGCATCAGGCGTCTATGTTTATAATAACTATCCTATCGGACTGTATGGTAAGGTAAATGCCGGAACCGCAGACCGCCAGGCGCTTCTCAAGCTCCTGACGTGGGATAAGTTGAATACACTGGAGTTGTCTTACTGCTTCCTGGAGGGTGAACTTCCTACCGATGAAGAGATG
>ERZ779681.678-NODE-678-length-11431-cov-4.27329_pt1 | contig 11431 bp, 9 predicted proteins | sample MGYA00511905_ERZ779681 | MGnify/ENA primary metagenome ERZ779681 (study PRJEB29588, sample SAMEA2144578) | human gut metagenome | biome: human gut; feature: human-associated habitat; material: faeces | place: Denmark | collected 2008/2010 ... | reverse complement strand
TCGCTTCGTTTCTGGTCGGTAACGTTGCTTATAGTTTCGCTTATTTTAGACGCGTTTTTAATACCGCTGCGGGTTGCCGACGCATGTATTCCGTGGGTGTTTCTGATTATTATTCCCGCGGAACTCGTTACGATGCTGAGTTTCAAAATCATCAGAATAAAAAAATAATCCGAATAACGTCGGAAAACCGCGTGGCGGGGAAATACGAATTTCCCCGCCACGCTTTATTATAATAATTTTATGTAAGAAACTTCATTAAGTTGCAATTTCTATCCGATAAGAGTATACTCGACAGTGGCGCAAGGGCGACCTGCGGCGGTTAGCACTTCCTACAAAGGAGGTGATTGCAAAATGGATTTAATATCTTTGTTTTGCCTGATTCTTTTTGCTTACATAATCAAAACGTTATTTGACAACAAAAAGAAATGACCGCCCCCGTAGCATTGGTGCGGTCAATTTCTTAAATTTACCACATTAGGCTAACCGCCCATACCGGTTTCGCCCTTTGCGCTATTATTTTACTACATTATATTCGCTTTGTCAAGGGCAATGCGAATATTTTTTTATTTTACCCTTTATAGCCCCAGACTACGGGATAACCGCAGTCCCAGTTTTCACACCAACCGGACGGTTTTTCGGATTCTTCGATTTCGCAATAAATCGTAAAATCTTCCGCGCAATGTTCAAAAGCCGTGATTCCTATTTCGGTAACGAAGCGCGGAATCTTGATTTCTTTGATTTTTTCACACCCGTAAAAAGAGTTGTATCCGATTTTCAGTACGCTGCCGTCGGCAGGAATTTTCGCGCCGTTACAACCGAGTATCAAAGTTTTCGTCGACTTTTCTATTATGCAGTTTCCTACGCTTTCGTAAACGCGATTATTTTTGTCCACGGATATAGATTCTATTCCGTTGGAAAATGTTCCTTGCAATACCGAAGCCAGATCTATGAAGTCGATATATTCCACGCTGCTCGGAATAACCAATTCCGTAATGTCTTTGCAGTAGTTAAAATATGCGACCTCTTTTACGGGCAACCCCTCATACGTCGTCGGAATAACGAGCCGCCCCGAAATATTAACGTCTTTTTGACTTACGCGATAGTACTTTCCGTCTTCACCTTCGAACAAATCGAACCTCAACGATTGAAGCGGAACGGTTTTAGCGGATTCTTTTTTATCCGAGCACCCGTTAAAGACGAATAGCGACAACGTAAGCGATAACAAAATCATTACTATAAACGGTTTTTTCATAAAATGTCTCCTTACGCTTGATTGTATCACTATTTAGTTTAACAGTCAAGTTTTTACCCCGAAGATATTATTTTTAAGAATAACCCGCTAAAACCGTTGACATCGAACGTGAAAGATAATATCATTAAATGTGAATTTTTATCTTTGAATTTTTGTTATAATTTTTTAGACTATGAAGACGACGAAAGAAAATATTCACGAAAATCACAGGTCGAGAATGAGGGACAGATTCGTAAAATCTCCCGATTCGCTTTCCAATCACGAACTTTTGGAGTTGGCTCTTTTTTACGCCGTTCCGAGGGTAAACGTCAACCCGCTCGCCCACACTCTGATTAACAAATACGGTTCTTTATCCGCCGTTATCCACACCCCTGCGGAAGACCTTAAACAGATTGACGGCGTAGGCGATTCGGTGGCGGTTTATCTTAATATGCTCGGCAAAATCTCCGACACCGCGCAGGAAGAAAAGTTCAACAACCTGAAATTTTACAACTACGCCGAAGTTAAAAATTACGTCGTGAAACACTATTCGTATTATCAGAGCGAAGTCTTTACCGTCTTTCTTCTCGACTCCAAAGCGCGCATTATCGGCAGGGAATCTTTTACGCAGAACGATCCGAGCGGCGTAACTCTTCCCTTTGAAAATTTCGTCCGCTCTCTTTCCGTAAAAAACGTAAAATCAATAGTCGTGGTGCATAATCATCCCAGCGGAATCTGTCTGCCGTCCGCGCGCGACGATTCGGCAACCGCGCAGATAGCGCTGATCTGCAAACTGTCGGGAATCGAGTTATACGACCACGTTATAGTCGGCGACGGCGACGCTTACAGTTATAGTTATTCGGGCAGGCTCAACGAAATAAAGAACGATTTCGAGGGGTATTCGAGATGAAGCGCGGAATAATCGTAATAAACGCGTTTGACGCTTCGCCCGCTTATCTTTACCAGTCCGCAAGGCTTAAAGAAGAGTTCGATTTACTCGGAGCAGACGTAACGATATATAAAAACGACGATTTCGGATTATCGACGGACGAAAACGGTATACGGTTGCCTTTTAACGACGTCGATTTCGCGATTTATCTCGACAAGGACAAATATCTGCTCGAAGCGTTGACTTTATCGGGCATCAAAGTTTTCAATTCCCGCGAAGCGATAGAGAATTGTGACGACAAAGTTTTAACCTATCTCGCGCTTGCGAAAGCGAATATCGCCACCCCTAAAACATACCCCGCGCCGCTATGTTACAAGCCCGATTCGACGGTTCCGAAAGCGGCGTTAAACCGAATCGCAGCGGAATTGTCTTTCCCGATAATCGTAAAAGAATCGTTCGGTTCGCTCGGTAAAGGGGTATATCTCGCGAAAGACGAAAAAGAACTCGAAACTCTCGCAAATCGCCTTATAGACCGTCCTCATTTGTTTCAGAAGTTCGTTTCGACCAGTTACGGCAAAGACGTGAGAGTAATCGTTATAGGCGGCGAAGTCGTCGGCGGAATGATTCGGCAATCGGAAAACGATTTCAGGTCTAACGTCGCGGCGGGCGGAAGAGCCGAAAAATACGAGTTGTCGGGCGAAATCAAAGAAATCGCTCTTAAAGCACATAAAGCGTTGGGGCTTGACTATTCCGGCGTAGATATTTTATTCGGCGAAAAAGGAAAACCGATCGTATGCGAAGTCAACAGCAATGCGTTTTTCAGGTCTTTCGAAGCCGTTACGCATATCAACGTCGCCCGCAAATACGCCGAATACGTTCTTTCAAAAAAATAGAGATTATACCGAATTCACGTAGCATTACTATACATTTTGAACGCAATAAAACGTAACGCAAGCAAAATAACCGAAGTCGGTGGAGTTTTATATAAAAACTCCACCGACTTTTTTGTTTTTGCGTGAATAAACGTTGCATATTCGGTAAAAATGTGTTAAAATATCCACGCGACATAAACTTAATATTTTTCGGACTAATTCAAGACGGTACATATTCTTCGGTAGAATTGTATCTTTTTTCGCATTACATATACGTTTTGATTTAGTTCTGTATGTTTGTGTCGCAGCAAGCGAAACGGTGCATTTTCTACGATGCGTCATTTCGTTTGAGGTGGCGCATTTTTGTTTTTCGGGAGGAATATAAAATGAAAAAACTCATACTTTCGGCGTTATCTTTAACGTTTATCCTATCCGCCGCGTTTTTCGCAAGCGGTTGCGGTAAAAAAGAGAACCACACTCATTCTTTTACGCAAGAAATTGCGAAAGATAAATATCTCGCAAGTAACGCGACTTGTTCAGAAGGGGCGAGATATTATTACTCTTGCAAGTGCGGCGAAACGGGAACGGAAACTTTTGAATACGGCGCTTCGCTCGGACACAAGTTTACGAATTACGTGTCTGACGGTAACGCGAAATGTACCGAAGACGGAACGAAAACCGCAAAGTGCGACCGTTGCTCCGAAACCGATACCGTAATCGACGTCGGCAGTAAACTTGGGCATAAGTTTACGAATTATATATCCGATAACAACGCAACGTACGAAAAAGATGGAACGAAGACCGCGCATTGCGACCGTAAAGGCTGTACCGCGACGGACACGATTGTCGACGAAGGCACAAAACTTGAAAGCAAAATGACCTTCAAAACACTTACCGTAGGGCAAAAGAATATAGACGGAAACGTTCCCGTCTACGGCAAAGTTCCGAACGTTCAAAAAACGTACTCTTTTATAGACGAAGTTAAAACCGAAGGAAACGTACAATACGTAGTTTCTTTGGATATTTACGGCATAAAACAAGTCGCGACTAAAACCATTCCGTTAACCGAAGGCGATAACGTGGTTTATATTACGGAGCAAATCGACGGCAATCCGAAGACGATTTACGAAGTAACTATCCGAAGAAGAAAAATTTATACGGTTTCTTTCAATTTACAAGGCGGAAGTGCGGTCGAGAATCAACAAATAGAAGAAGATTCTTTAGCCAACGAACCCTTTACGACAAAAACGGGTTACTCTTTTATCGGATGGGATTACGATTTTTCTGAACCCGTTACGGATAACATAACGATAACGGCGAGTTGGAAGGTTATCGTATATAGTATTACGTATGAATTAAACGGCGGTATACTCGATAATACCCCTCCGGAAAGTTATACCGTCGAAGATACGATAGTGCTCGATACCCCCACAAAACTCGGATATGATTTTATCGGGTGGAGCAACGAAGGGCGAATAGATAAAGGAAGTATCGGCAATAAAACGTTCGTTGCCGATTGGAAACCCACAATTTACAATATTAGTTATAATTTAGACGGCGGAACGAATAGCGAGAATAATCCCGCTACTTACACGATTGAAAGCGACGCTATAACGCTTGTTGCGCCTACGAAAACCGGCTATAACTTCCTTAACTGGAGTAACGACGGCAAAATCGCAGGCGGCTCAACGGGCGATAAAACGTTCATCGCAAATTGGGAAGTAATTACGTATAATATCTCTTATGAATTGGTCGGTGGCGAAAATAATGAATCTAACCCCGCAACTTACACCGTAGAGGACGAGGTCAATTTGAAGAATCCGACAAAAGTCGGATATAAGTTCATTTGTTGGAGTAACGACGGTAAAATTGCAAAAGGTTCTACGGGTGACGTTACGTTTACGGCGAAGTATGACCTGATAGTTTATAAAATAACGTATAATTGCGGTGGTGGCAACAATAACTCGTCTAACCCAACCGGCTATACAATAGAAAGCGAAACTATAACTCTTAAAGACGCGTATTATATCAATGCAGATTTTATAAAATGGCAAAATGCGGATGCTCAAATTACCGAAATCCCCAAAGGCTCTTATGGAGATTTAACTTTAACCGCCGTTTGGAATCAATATGACGTCGAACTTCAGGATGACGGCAGCACTTTTTCGGTTATAGGGTTAAATACAAGTAAGCGAAATATCGTTATAAAATCAACCTATAAAAATAAAAAAGTAACTTCTATCAGAGATTCTGCGTTTGTTTAACCTCGCACGAACACTTTTTAGTAGTAAAAAGCATAGTTTTATCCTCTAATTTCAATTAAAACGGGCATTTTTTGAGTTTCCTTGAACGTTGGTTCGAGGATTTTTTTATTCATACCCTTAAAGATATCGTTATCGACGAAGATTTTAGTCGTATAAATAAGAGAACCCCGAAGGCTTTCACCTTCAGGGCTCTCGTCTTTATCGTATTCAATTGGTTTTGGGGTAATGGGTGTATCTACATAGTGTAGCATAATTTCGATACGGTCATCGCTGTACACATACACTTTTTCGACGAGCAATTCAATCATCATTTCAGGCTCTTGCTCGACGGCTTTCTTCAGATAGTTTTCAATAGTTTTTTTATCCAAAACTGTTTTTTCTTGCATACGCTCGAAAATGAGTTTTTCTTGTAAGTCCTTGCGAGTGGTTTCAAGTTCTTGCAAACGGTCTTTTGTCGTGTCGGTAATAATGCCTTGTTCGATGGCGTTCATAATGTTGTTTAGGGATTTGTTTATCCGCAATAACTCTTTTTCAATAGTCTTAACAGGATTATCGCCTAACAGTTTTGCATTATGCTGTTTGTATATCTCGTCAACGATTACGGTTAAGTTTTTACCCGTCAACGTTTCTTGCAAGGCTTTAAGAACAATGCTTTCGAGTAAGTCTTTTTTAATGAACTTTGCATTACAATTTTTTCTATCGCTCGCATTCCAACATTTGTAATACTTGGAAACTTTACCGGACTTCGACGTTCCGCTGTAAGAGGTCATTCTTGTGCCGCATTCTCCGCAATAAACTCTTTTTCGGAGCAGATAGGAATAGTCCGGAATATGATTTCCGTATCGGTTAGCGTCTATTTTTGCTTTACAACGCTCGAATAATTCCTTGTCTATGATTTTCGGGTAAATGTTATCGTAAACTTCGCCATGTATTTCATATCTTCCCGTATATTTTTCACTATGGAGAATAACGTAAATATTTGCGGCGCTGAAAGGCTTGCCGCGATAAAGGATACCGCGTTCGGCAAAACTTATGGCAATTTCGTTACCGCGTTCACCGGCGGCGTATCTCTCGAAGATTTCTTTTACCACAGGACCTTCTTCGCTGTGGATAAAGACTTTTTTCTTTTCGGTGTAGTAACCGTAATTGAGTTTCCCTGCACAATGCAGTCCTTTTATTCGAGTTTCTCTCTGTCCACGTCTTGTTTTCTGAGATAATTCCTCGCTGTAATATTGGTTCATACCTTCGAGCAAACTTTCCAACAGTATGCCTTCGGGACTGTCGGGAATATTCTCCATAGCGGACAGAATTTTAATGCCGTTGTCTTTCAGGCGTTTTCTGTGCATAGCCATTTCAAACTTGTTACGGCTGAATCTGTCTAATTTGTAGACGAGAACGAAATCGAATTGCTTTTTATCACTGTCCTTCAACATTTTTTGAAATTCTTCACGATTGTCGTTCGTTCCCGTAGTTGCTCTGTCTATGTATTGATTAACGATTAAAATACCGTTTCTTTCGGCATAATCGTTACATACACGGACTTGTCCTTCGATGGATTGTTCTGTTTGTCTGTCGCTCGAATAACGGGCGTAGATGACCGCTGTCTTCATTGGAAGCCTCCTTGTATTAGCTTTTGAGCACATTTTAACCTTCAAACCGGACACTTTTTTACCGGTTTGAAATTATTTTTTGCTCTTTTAGCAATTTTTTTGCTTTGATTTGTCTTTCGACAACCACGAAAAATCAGAAAAAGACGCGGCAGTCAAGCGGTATAACCAATAAGAGGCTTACGGCAAAAAAATATTGCCGTTTTAGTTATATGAATTTGTGTTTTAAGCCATATTTTTTTAACTTGACGGCAAGACTTTTTCTGATACGCAAAAAAAAGAGAAAGACATTTTAATCAAGCATATTGAAATGAACACTAAAACTATTCGTCTAAAAAAATAATAAAGGACCGAACGAATATTTAGTCGAAGAATGGCATAATATTTGATTTTTGGGGATGTAATACAGAAAACATTTTGTATTTATGGGGAAATTGCTTTCAAAAAATCTTGATTTTTATATTAAGACATGGTATAATGTCGGTATGAAAAATTTATGGAGGGCTGAAATGGTATTCAAACGTAAAATTTATGACCGCTTTTTAGAGTGGAAAGAAAATTGGGCAGGGAAAAGGGCTTTGCTTGTTCAGGGGGCAAGACGAATCGGAAAGTCAACGATAGTAGAAGAATTTGCTAAAAACGAGTACGAAACGTATATACTTATAAATTTTCAGTCGGATCTCGGTAAAGTAGAACAACTTTTTAAGAACGACATTTCCGATCTCGATACTTTTTTCCGAAATCTATCGTTGTTATACGGAAAAAGGCTGATAGAGAGAAAATCGCTGATTATATTTGACGAAGTTCAACTGTTTCCGCTTGCACGGCAATCGATAAAACAACTTGTATAAGTCAAGCACCCGCCAAAGTGCCATTTGAAGTTTACAATGGCTTTTTACTTGAATTTAACAGTAAAATCGTGTATAATAGAAAAAACAAATATAGCCGTTATTGTGAGGGTGTTTTATGAGAAAAAAACTTATTTTGATTATATGTTTATCTCTTTTATCTTGCCTGATAATTTTTTCGGCGTGTAGCAAAGACAAAAATTATCAAACAAAAGTATATGAGTATATTCCCTATTATAAAAGCACCACTTGCAATATATTAAAAGATAAAAACATAGAATTGCACGTTGAAAACAGTGTAAGTAATTCAAAAGACGAAATCAGCGATTTGATAAATTTAATGCAAGACGATTATTCTATACTTACAAGTGTATTCAATTTGGACACGCAAATTAAGTGCTATATTATTGCCGATGAATATATTTTAGGAAACGATAAAGCAGTATATCAAAACGAAGTTTTAATTTGCAATGAAAGTGCTGTAAAAAGTGGCGGTTACAGAAAGGCTTTTGCCGGGGCTTATATTCAATCAACCGAGTATTGGAAACAATACGGAGCATATGCCCACGCCTTTAATTGTGAATACAGCAATGAAGAAATTAAAGAACATTACGCAAACGATAAAGATTTAGAATTAACACTATTTTCGGCTTACTTTATCGACGATTTTAATGATAATACGGATAATGCAATAAAAACGGCGTATTCTTTCAGCGATTTCGTTATAAACACATACGGATACAAAAACTTTATAAATGCAAACTTAACGGATTACAGAACCGAATACCTTTCATTTTTAGGTATAAACCGCAAGTTTAATATACCTTTTGATTTGTCGTGGCTTGACGAAGCGATATACAGTCAGAAATTTTTGTCTTATCCGCTTGTAATCAGTACGGCAAATCGGATTTACAATCTCGATGCGTTTTCTTCCAAACGCGAAACCGCAAGTTTTGATACACCTGAAAGAGTTTTGTATCATTTGTCGGCAGGCAATGCAGAATGTGCCAAAATATTGAATTATATAAAAAGTAACGCTCCCGACAGTTACGATTTTGTAAATCAAAGGTATTCCGACAATCTCGAATATTTTGTTTCCGACAGAGAAATTAAAACGTACTGTGATGTTAATAATCGTAAAATATACTTGCTTGACCCAAGCGAATATGTACACGAAACAATTCACGCCGTTACATTAAAAAGTAACCCCACCGACGAAGCGTGGATAGGCGAAGGCGTAGCGGAGTATTTATCTCGGTATGTTTCCAAACATATTTCTGATGTAAATAATCGGTTTTATCTATCATTTACAGATAAAACATTAACAGGTGGCATTGCCGATTTTGTAAACACGGTCAATACACGTTACCAGAATAATGGCGGTAAATTCGACACTTTGTCTGAATTTGATTTTGCTCTGCTCGCTAAATGTATTGGCGAAACCACCTTAAAAGACAACAGTTATAAATCGCGAATTAACTTTCCGTATGCAACGAATGCGATATGTAAAATATATTCTTGTACAAGTAAAGGCGGAAACTTTTTAACATATCCCGAGGCTTATGCCTTTACCTATTATTTGATAGAAAAATATGGGTTTAATAACGTCCTAAACTGTTGCATTAACTATAATTTTGACGGCATTTTCGGCTCAAATTACAATGTTGTAATGGACGAGTTTATAAAAAGTATCGCATAGTCGAGGTAATATTATAAAGTTTGATTTATAATATGCATAACAAAAACACTCATATTCATCCACAACAGTGTCGCTTGAATATAAAAGTAATTTTTGCTATCAATATTTGCGAGAAAATTTTCTTGGAGTATTTATGACAAATATAGAATTAAAAGAGTATTGGGAAGAATTATTGAGCATTTATAAGGGTATCATATTCAATAATTGTAATTTTGCAGGTGGAATAAACGGAAGAATCAACTATAACTTTGATTGTCCGCAGTTTTACACGCTGAAAGAAAAATACAAGTTGGAAATACTTGCAAAACGAGGCAGAGATTTTGAAAGAGCAAAAAATCTTTTGTCTTTTTTCGCTCCGCGAATCAATCATAAAAGCGATTTTCAAAATGACATCAATTGTAACGCTATGGATTTATTGGAGTATTGCCTTGATAAGCCCGATAACGGGATAAATTGTCTTAATAAATCAAAAATTTTGCAAGAGTGTTGCCTTGCCTTGGGTATTTATGCCCGTAGAGTATGGCTAATGCCTTACTCTCCCTATGATACCGATAATCACGTTGTCGTCGAAATATACGATTTTTATTTGGGCAAATGGATTATGCTCGATATGTCTGCAAACGGGTACTTTGTAAATTCAGACGGAGTGCCTCTATCTGTTCTCGAAATAAGAGATAAGTTTGCAGCAAACGAAATTTGCAAATTTGTAAAAACTTCCGCAGTTCACGATAATTTTTTTAGCGATATGCAAATGGAATGCCTGTATTATAAACAATATTTTGCAAAAAATCTCTGTTATTTATTTGTAGAAACGCAAAACGAATTTTCGGATAATAAAAAACGGTTATCATTCATTCCGTACAACTTTGACTTAACTAAAAACTTGAAATATAAATCATTTATCGAAGAAGATATTCCTCCCATTGGTAATATATCAATACTATTAAATGCTCCCAAATAAAATTAAATTTATTAACTGTCGATAAAAATCATTAGTATAAAAATAAAGCCCGATATTTCCACATATCTCACTGGAATTATCGGGTTTTTCATATATTGATTGAGTTTTAACGGCATTAGCAGAACGCCGATACATATTTTTGTCTGATACGGTTTTGTCGACGCCAAATCGTCGTGCGATTCGCATTGCAAAGTTTGGCAATTTCAATGCAGGTTAGCCCGACCGTTAAATGAGATAGGGTTTCTTGTTCGACTGTTGTAAGTTTCATTTTCTTTACAATGCCGTCAACAGCGGTATAATCGTTTTTCTGCTCGTCGTCGAGTATTGTTTTGGTTTCTTCCGTAATTCGCTCGTCAAGGCTCACTGTGTTTATTATATGGCGAGTATATTGCTTTTCCAAATAATTATCGGTGCAACGGAAACAAGCACTTCTAATTGTCGTCGCCTTTCCGTATTTTGTGATATAGCCATCGCCGAGTTTCTTGCCTATATGCTCGCATAAAAACAACATTGCCTCTTGTGCAATATCATATGCGTTTGAAAATGGTGAAAGATCATCTTTCGGGCGATTCATATCTCTTAATAATCCTTTGTAGAGATAATGCAAGTCTTTACCCGAGCGGACAATTACCGTTTTAATACAGGTCAAAGCGATTACTTCGCCTATCTTCTGTATATTTTTTGCCGAGATAACTACATCGTTATCTAAAATTCCTTTGTTTACTTCTATCATTTCTTGGATACCTCCGATTTTTTCTCGCCTTTCGGCAAAAACGGGGTGGCACCGGGAAAAGTTAGAAGTTTTTTATTTTATCGTCGGTTTAACGGAAGTCAACGAACAAGCACAAAAATTGTTGCGTTGGTATCTGTTGCAATTAAAAGACTTAGCAAGAATTTTTTGCCGTTGACTTGCGATTTTCACTGTGCTACAACGCGACGACGAAAGGCGATAAATCGGAGAATCATATAGTGCCATATAAAGAGTGTCCATAAAATGAAACAGCAACCGCTGTCTTCATTGGAAGCCTCCTTGTATTAGCTTTTGAGCACATTTTAACCT
>ERZ779681.674-NODE-674-length-11462-cov-38.1083_pt1 | contig 11462 bp, 6 predicted proteins | sample MGYA00511905_ERZ779681 | MGnify/ENA primary metagenome ERZ779681 (study PRJEB29588, sample SAMEA2144578) | human gut metagenome | biome: human gut; feature: human-associated habitat; material: faeces | place: Denmark | collected 2008/2010 ... | reverse complement strand
TGCTCACCGCAGATACCTGTGCGGAGGTTAGGACGGGTAGCACGACCATTCTCTACTGCCATCTTGATGAGCTGACCAACACCCTCCTGGTCGAGAACCTGGAATGGGTCAACCTTCAAGATCTTCTTCTCCATGTATGCAGGGAGGAATGAAGCGATGTCGTCACGAGAGTAACCGAAGGTCATCTGTGTCAAGTCGTTAGTACCGAATGAGAAGTACTGAGCCTCTTCTGCAATCTGACCTGCTGTAAGGGCAGCACGAGGAATCTCAATCATGGTACCAATCTCAAATTCTACCTCTACACCGTACTCAGCGAATACCTCCTTAGAAGTAGCGAGGATGATAGACTTCTGCTGCTTAAGCTCCTGAACGGTACCGATGAGCGGAACCATGATTTCTGGGCATGGGTTGTAACCCTCCTTCTTCAACTCACAAGCTGCACCGAGGATGGCACGGGTCTGCATGGCTGTAATCTCTGGGAATGTGATACCGAGACGGCAACCGCGATGACCGAGCATAGGGTTGTTCTCTGCCAGAGAGTTTACACGCTTCTTGATTTCCTCTACGCTTACGCCCATCTCCTTAGCCATGGTCTCCTGACCAGCCAAATCGTGAGGTACGAACTCGTGGAGAGGTGGGTCGAGCAAGCGGATGTTCACGTGGCAGCCATCCATTGCCTTGAGGATTCCATAGAAGTCAGCCTTCTGATATGGGAGGAGCTTGGCAAGTGCCTTCTCACGACCCTCAACAGAGTCTGCCAGAATCATCTCACGCATAGCTACAATCTTCTGATCATCGAAGAACATGTGCTCTGTACGTGTCAGACCGATACCCTTGGCACCGAATGCACGGGCTACCTCAGCATCGTGTGGAGTATCTGCATTGGTACGGATTTCCATCTTTGTATATTTGTCGCAGAGATCCATCAGCTCCTTGAAGTCGCCTGAAAGTTCTGCAGCCTTTGTCTCAATCTGTCCTGCGTAAACCTGACCTGTAGTACCGTTCAGAGAGATGTAATCACCCTCCTTGTAAACTACACCATCAATCTCAACAGTCTTAGTCTTGTAGTCAACGTTGATAGAGCCGGCACCTGATACACAGCACTTACCCATACCACGGGCTACAACGGCAGCGTGAGAAGTCATACCACCACGAGCGGTAAGGATACCCTCAGCAGCTGACATACCTGCGAGGTCTTCTGGAGATGTTTCGATACGAACCATGATGACCTTCTTGCCGTCCTCATGCCACTCCTGAGCATCGTCAGCGTGGAATACAATCTGACCACAGGCAGCACCTGGAGATGCAGGGAGGCCCTGTGTGATGACCTTAGCCTTAGAGAGAGCCAGCTTATCGAATACTGGATGCAAAAGCTCATCAAGTTTCTGAGGCTCACAGCGCAGGATAGCAGTCTTCTCATCAATCATACCCTCGTGGAGGAGATCCATGGCAATCTTCACCATAGCTGTACCTGTACGCTTACCATTACGAGTCTGGAGGAACCAGAGTTTGCCTTCCTGTACGGTGAACTCCATATCCTGCATATCGTGATAGTGGTGCTCCAGCTTATCCTGCAGCGCGTCGAGTTCCTTATAGAGTTCAGGCATAGCCTCTTCCATAGAAGGATACTTGGCAGCACGCTCCTCTTCAGAGATACCTGCACGCTCAGCCCAGCGCTGAGAACCGATCTTCGTAATCTGCTGCGGAGTACGGATACCGGCTACCACGTCCTCACCCTGTGCGTTGATAAGATACTCACCATTGAAGAGATTCTCACCATTACCAGCGTCACGTGAGAAGCAAACACCTGTAGCAGATGTATCGCCCATGTTACCGAATACCATCGCCATGACAGATACGGCAGTACCCCACTCATCAGGAATACCTTCCATCTTGCGGTAGAGGATAGCACGCTCGTTCATCCAAGAACGGAACACAGCGCAGATAGCGCCCCAGAGCTGATCGATTGGATTGGTAGGGAAATCCTGACCTGTCTGTTCCTTGATGGCAGCCTTGAAGAGTTCAACGAGCTTCTTGAGCGACTCTACAGAGAGATCCTTGTCAAGAGTAACGCCCTGCTCTTCCTTCACCTTTTCGATGATAGCCTCAAATGGGTCGATATCTTCCTTGTTTACAGGCTTCAATCCCATAACGACGTCACCGTACATCTGTACGAAACGGCGATATGAATCGTATACGAAATGAGGGTTACCGGTCTTCTTGACCAATCCCTCAGCTACTTCGTCATTCAAACCGAGGTTGAGGATGGTATCCATCATACCAGGCATAGATGCGCGTGCACCTGAGCGTACTGATACGAGGAGTGGATTCTCTACAGAACCGAATTTGCTGTTCATCAATGCCTCAGTATGAGCCACAGCAGCCATCACTTCGTCCTGAAGAAGTTCTTTGATTTTTTCCTCACCCACTTCATAATATTCATTACAAGTGTCTGTTGTAATGGTGAAACCTGGAGGAACAGGTACACCAATCAGGTTCATTTCGGCAAGGTTTGCGCCTTTACCACCAAGTACTTCTCGCATTTGGGCATTGCCTTCTGCTTTTCCGTTTCCGAATGTATAAACTCTTTTTTCGTTCATAATTGTTATAGGTATATATTTTATTTCGTTTTACGTTGCTAATTATTATTAGTAATGCAAAGATACGATTTTTATTTGATACTACCAAACTTTTATACGCTTTTTTGCTATCCCGAGATTACATTTTATACTGTTGACGCACACACGGGCAGAAAATTAACAATCCCGTATACGATAGAAAGATATTTGACGAATCTGAAAGTGCGTCTCTCGGGATTGCAGCCTGTATTCTGATATTTTTTACCTCCCTGCCGATGCGCCCGAAACTGCGTCACGACGTAGCGATGGCTACGTCCCGACGCAGTGCCAGACACGTCGCGACGTAGCAACGGCTGCGTCGGGACGCAATTTAAAGGTAAAAGGATTGTGAGGCGATAACAAAAGTAACAAAAGTAACACGTGACCTCTGATGTAAAAATGTGAATGTGAAAGTGAATTTGAAATGTAAATGCAATGCACAAAATGAAAAAGAGAAAAGTGAAAAAGAAAATTTCAATGATGCGACAACCAGAAAAAGCAAAGAAAAAAGAATGCATGTAATGATATTAATATCATTTAATTCTATAATATAATAAGGTACGCGCGTACGTACAATTAAAATATATACTATCAAAAATCATCAATAAACAGCCTTGACAAAAGGATACACATGACAGTCCGTTTTCTTCACTTACATTTCAAATTCACATTCACATTCACATTTCATCCCTTTACAACCACAGAATATTACCTGTTACTTTTGTTACTTTTGTTATCGCCTCACAATCTTTTTACTTTTTTACCTTTAAACGCCTTTTTACCTTTACTCGCAAATAATTTGGGACAACTCTTGCATTTCTCATAAAATTGCAGTATCTTTGCACCCATAAAAAAATACAAAACATTATTATGGCAAGAAAACGTAAACCATTACCTCTGTTAGAGAACATCACCATCGAGGCAGTAGCAGCCGAGGGTAAGTGCATCACACGCGTAGATGAGCAGGTCATCTTCGTACCTTTCTGTGTGCCAGGAGATGTTGTCGACTTGCAGGTAGTAAAGAAGAAACATAAGTATTGCGAAGCCAAGGTGGTTCGCTTCATCAAGAAGAGCGAGGTGCGACAGGAGCCTATGTGCGAGCACTTCGGCATCTGCGGCGGATGCAAATGGCAAAACCTGCCTTACGAGGAGCAGATCAAGGCGAAGCAGAAGCAGGTGGAAGACCAGCTCACCCGCATCGGAAAGATTGAACTACCTGAGTTCCGCCCTATCATGGGCAGCGTGAAGACTCAGGAGTACCGCAACAAGATAGAGTTCGGATGCAGCAACAAGCGATGGTTCACCGCCGAGGAACTGGCTCAGCTCCCTCAGAAAGAGGATGATACCGTAACATCGCTCAAGGAGCGCCATGCCCAGAATGCCATCGGTTTCCATATCACCGGAGCCTTCGACAAGATTTATCCTATCAAGAAGTGCTGGCTGATGGATGACCTCTGCAACGAGATCCGCAACTTCGTATTCGAATACGCTGATTCTCACGACTATACCTTCTACGACCTGCGTGAGCAGCACGGTTTGCTCCGCAACATGATGATCCGCAATTCGAACACCGGAGAGTGGATGCTCGTCTTCCAGTTCCACTACGATGAGGAGGGCGATGAGCAGAGAGCATTGGAGCTGATGCAGCAGGTGGCTGACAAGTTCCCTCAGATTACATCGCTCATGTATGTAGACAACCAGAAGGGAAATGATACCATCAACGACCTGGAACTCAGCCTCTTCAAGGGCAACGACCATATCTACGAACTGATGGAAGACCTGAAGTTCAAGGTGGGTCCGAAGAGTTTCTACCAGACCAATACCGAGCAGGCTTACCACCTCTACTGCGTGGCCCGCGAGTTTGCCAACCTTACCGGAGATGAGCTGGTTTACGACCTCTATACCGGCACCGGAACCATCGCCAACTTCGTGGCTCACAAGGCAAAGAAGGTAATCGGTATCGAGTACGTGCCAGAGGCCATAGAGGATGCCAAGGTGAATTCTCAGGTGAACAACATCGAGAACACCCTCTTCTATGCAGGCGACATGAAGGATATCCTAACCAACGATTTCATCGCACAGCACGGTCGACCTGACGTCATCATCACCGACCCACCACGTGCCGGAATGCACCCAGACGTAATAAACGTCATTCTGAATGCAGCACCAAAGCGCATCGTATACGTAAGCTGCAACCCGGCTACCCAGGCACGCGACCTGCAGCTGATGGATGCGGAGTATAAGGTAGCTGCCGTACAGCCGGTGGACATGTTCCCTCATACCCCTCACGTAGAGAACGTGGTATTGCTCGAAAAGAGATAAACCTAGAAATCAAAATAGAAACAAGATGAAGAAAACCATCATCATGGCGCTCATGGCTGTAGCTTCGGTCTCAGCCAGCGCCCAGCAGAAGCAGACCATCGAAATACCATCATGGTTGAGCAACGTGAAATTGTCGGGGTATGGAATGACCCAGTATCAGTACAGCGGACAGAAAGATGCTGAATCCAACTCATTCAACATCCGTATGGCGCGTATATCTCTCGAAGGTCGCATAGCAGGCGACTTCTACTGGAAGACTCAGATTCAGTTCAACGGCAACACCTCTACCCTCGGTTCCAGTCCGAGAATGGTGGATCTGTTTGCTGAATGGCAGAAATATGAATACTTCAAGGTGAAGATCGGTCAGTTCAAAAACCCGTTCACCTTTGAGAATCCGATGCACCCTATCGACCAGGGCTTCATGGGATATTCACAGAACGTAAGCAAGCTGGCTGGTTTCAGCGACCGTGCCGGAGAACATGCATCCAACGGCCGTGACATCGGTCTTCAGTTCCAGGGCGATTTCCTCAAGAATGCCAACGGCAGAAACCTGCTGCACTATCAGATTGGTGTGTTCAACGGACAGGGAACCAATACCAAGGACGTTGACCAGCAGAAGAATGTGATTGGCGGTGTATGGGTAATGCCTGTAAGCGGCATGCGCATCGGTGCCTTCGGATGGACCGGTTCTTATGCAAGAAAGGGAACCTGGAACGACGATGAACAGGGAAACATCATCTACAAGAAAGATGCTGCTGGAAATTCCGTTCTTGACAAGGATGGAAAACCTGTAAAAGAGACTTTCAGCGGTACCCGCAGTCTGAACCAGAACCGCTACGCCTTCTCTTTCGAATATAAGAAAGACGGCTGGACCGTACGTTCAGAGTATATCCACTCCACAGGAAAGGCATTCGCAAAGAGCATCACCAATTTCAACGATGCCAACGCCAAGGACTGCAATCTGAATGAAAAGATTGGCGACAAGGCTCAGGGTGTATATGGATTGGTTATCGCCCCATTGGCTCAGCTGCCAAAGAACAGCCGTATCGACGTGAAGGCACGTTACGACATGTATCAGCCTAACGGCAAGAGCAATATGCAGAGAACCCAGTATGAGGCAGGTTTGAACTTCCACATCGGCAAGCGGATCTCTATCCTTACCGAATATGCGCTCATCAACGACAAGACACTCGCGAAGCATAATTACTCCATGGCAGATGCCGAGGTTTGCTTCCGATTCTAACAGATACAACAAAGGCTCGCTCCTCAACAGGAACGAGCCTTTATTGTGTTTACAGTCAACTACTTATCTAGAATAAATAAGAGAAACCTACTGACATGAATTCCTTAAACTGCCAATAGCTATCATCATCCTTTCGCTTCACACCATCGTCGAAACGCGGATAGAGGAAGATGTTGGTAGAAATATAGCGGTTAAACTGGAAGGTAATGGTGTTTTCCCATTCTATTTCAGCACGCTTGTAAGTGGTGTATCCCCAGAGACGGGTCTTCCACTTAATATTATCCGCTATCTGCCACGACAGATCGAAGGTACACTCAGAACCGTAATCGGTCATGCCATGCTTACCCTCATCCAGTCCGTACCGCGTAGCCAGCGACGCTCTGCCCACATACTTCCAGTTGAAAGCCAGAGGAGCCAGATGGGCACTACCCTTCAGGCGATGATGGAACCAGTCTACATTATAATCCATACCGACAGAGAGGTTCAGATTGAATGGCGAGAAGAAATCGGAATAAACCGTCTTGTCATTACTCTTGTAACCATGCGTAAACTGAGTCTGGCCAATCAGCTGGATGGTATAATACCACTTCCTGGAAGCCTGCAGACCGAGTTTTCCGGTGTATCGTATCATATCGTCGCTCGTCTTCAGCGTATGAACCGTATCACCCTTCGAAGTCTGATAACCCAGGCGCATCTCCACCTTATTATCCCATTTTAGCTTCTGCTTGTTATTGTAGTTGGCAAACATCGTCACTCTTCCGAGCACCGAATAATTGCTCTCACCACCCTTATACCAGTTGTCAGAAACATAGTTTTGCAGGAACTGCAGATAATAATCGCCCCCTATGGTCCAGAAGTTAGGACGGGTGATGACGATGTCCATCGGAGCCGCATCCACCTCAATCGCCTTCGGAGCCACCTGCTCTACGATGTCAGTATGATTCTTCTTCGGTTTGCTCTGCGCAGCCAGCGGTGCTCCCACCTCCTTGAGATGAGACTCAGTATTGCGCACCAGGTCGGGACGCTTGAGATATATCTCCATCAGCGTCTGGTCGAGCATCGTTCCGAGCGAATCCTTCGCCCCATCCTGAGGCTTGAGTCGCAACATGCGTGCTGCCGGCCCATGATAGAAGGTGAGCGGCGTAAAGAGCTGGGCATATCTGCTATCCCCGGAATCCATCTTCATGGAATCGATGCGCTGACGGCACATCAAGAGCGAGTCTACATAGATTTCAGCCAACCTGTTCTTCGATGCCTCTCCGGGCGCCACCTTCTTCAATTTGCGCTGGGCAGAAACAGGCGTCAGAGCCGAAAGGAACGCAAGAACGAGTAATCCAAATTTTATTTTCATACCTTAATTTTATAAATTTGGGCACAAAGGTAATAAATAATTCATAAATCTATGCCCTTTATTAGAAATATTTTTGCTCATTTCACAAAAATGTCGTAACTTTGCACCCAAATAATTCTAATTTAAATTATAAATATCGTGGCTGAAACAAAGTACATCTTCGTAACTGGTGGTGTGGTTTCTTCTTTGGGTAAAGGAATCATATCTTCATCCATCGGTAAACTTCTTCAAGCAAGAGGTTACAACATTACTATCCAAAAGTTTGACCCATACATCAACATCGACCCGGGTACGCTGAACCCGTATGAGCATGGTGAGTGCTACGTAACGGTAGATGGTATGGAGACCGACCTCGACCTCGGACACTACGAGCGATTCACCGGCATTCAAACTACGAAAGCGAATTCTCTCACCACTGGTCGTATCTACAAGGCAGTCATCGACAAGGAGCGTCGTGGCGATTATCTCGGCAAAACCATCCAGGTGGTGCCTCACATCACCGACGAGATCAAGCGCAACGTGAAGCTGCTCGGCAAGAAGTATCACTATGACTTCGTGATTACCGAGATTGGCGGAACCATCGGCGACATAGAGAGCGCCCCTTACATGGAGGCTATCCGACAGCTGAAATGGGAGCTGGGCAAGAACGCCATCAACGTTCACCTTACCTATGTGCCTTATCTGAAGGCAGCAGGCGAGTTGAAGACAAAGCCTACACAGCACTCTGTGAAGGAACTGCAGAGCGTAGGTATTCAGCCAGATATCCTGATTCTCCGCACCGAGAAGCATCTCGAAGAGGGAATCATGAAGAAGGTAGCCAGCTTCTGTAACGTAGACCTGGACTGCGTGATTCAGAGCGAAGACCTTCCTAGCATCTACGAGGTGCCTGTAAACATGCAGAACCAGGGCCTCGACACCGCCATCCTCCGCAAGATGGGCGAGCCTATCGGCGAAACACCTGCGCTGGGTCCTTGGAAGACATTCCTCGACCGCAGAAACAAGGCTACAGAGGTGGTAAACATCGGTCTCGTAGGCAAGTACGACCTGCAGGATGCATACAAGAGTATACGCGAGAGTCTCTCGCATGCCGGCACCTACAACGACCACAAGGTGAAGATTACCTTCATCAACTCAGAATATCTCACAGAAGAGAACGTGGCAGAACAGCTGAAGGGACAGGACGGTATCGTCATCTGCCCAGGCTTCGGCCAGCGAGGCATCGAGGGCAAGATTATCGCCGCCCACTATACCCGCACCCACGACATCCCTACCTTCGGCATCTGTCTGGGTATGCAGATGATGGTCATCGAGTTTGCCCGCAACGTATTGGGCTACAAGGATGCCAACTCACGCGAGATGGACGAGAAGACTCCACACAATGTCATCGACATCATGGAGGAGCAGAAGAACATATCAAATATGGGTGGAACCATGCGTCTCGGCGCTTACGAGTGTGTGCTGAAACAGGGTTCACGCGTGTTCAATATCTATAAGAAGGAGCATATTCAGGAACGCCATCGCCACCGCTATGAGTTCAACAACGAGTTCCAGCAGGAATTTGAAAAGAACGGCATGATGTGCGTAGGCAGAAACCCTGAGAGCGACCTGGTAGAAATCGTAGAAATCCCAGGCTTGAAGTGGTACGTAGGTACACAGTATCATCCTGAATACCAGAGTACGGTGCTGAAACCACATCCACTTTTCATGGATTTCGTAAAGACAGCAATAGAAAACAAAAAGTAAATATTAGGAGTTAAAGGAGTGATCCCCTTTACTCCTTTAATTTCAAATTTTAAAAATGAACAAGAACAACATTATCGGTTTCCTCCTGATTGCCGTAGTGCTGATTGGCTTTAGCTGGTATAACCAGCCATCTGCCGAAGAACAGAGAACGGCATTCGTTCAGGACTCCATCGCCAAGGCTAAACATGCCGAGATGGAAAAGGCCAGCAAGGCTGCCGCTGCTAAGCGCCAGACTAATGCCAAAGCAAAGGTTGAGGCAGACTCAACCGCCCTCTTCTATTCGGCACTCAAAGGCCAGGCTAAGAAGATTGTATTGAAAAACGAGAAGGTAGAATTAACACTCAACACCAAGGGTGCTACTGTAGAGAAGGCTGTCATCAAGGGCTATGTGGGACACAACCTGCAGGTGAAAGACGGTTCGGCTGATGCCAAGGACGTAACCCTCTTCGACGGTAACGACCAGAGCCTCAAGTTCATGCTCGAGGCTAAAGAAGCCAACATCATCACCAGCGATCTCTACTTCACTCCATCCAACGTGACCGACAAGTCTGTCACCCTGACCGCTGTGGCTGGTGAAGGCAAGACGCTCACCATGACTTATACATTGGGCAATGACTACATGCTGCACATGAGCCTTCAGGCAAATGGTATGGCGGGTCTGTTCTCACCTAATTATAATAAGATGGATGTTGACTGGAGCGACAAGGCACGCCAGCAGGAACGTGGTTTCATGTTCGAAAACCGTTACACTACCCTCACCTACCATAATGCAGAAGGCGGTACCGACCACCTCAACGAAGGTAGCGAGAAGATTGACGAGAAGATAGAAGAAACCATCGACTGGGTATCTTTCAAGAACCAGTTCTTCTCTGCCATCATCGTAGCAAAGGATAACTTCGAGAAGGATGCTTTCATGACCTCTATCCCTCAGGAGAAGGGTTCGGGCTATCTGAAGCAGTTCCAGGCTAAGATGAAGACAGCTTTCGACCCAACCGGTAAGAAGGCATCTGAGTTTGAGTTCTACTTCGGTCCTAACGACTTCCAGATTCTGAAGAATACCGAGAAGGAAAGTACCTTCGGCAAGGACTTGGAATTCCAGAAGCTCGTATACCTGGGATGGCCTATCATCCGCTGGATCAACCGTTTCTTCACACTCTACGTATTCGACTGGTTGAGCAACGTGTTCCCAATGGGTATCGTATTGATTCTCATCACCTTGCTCCTCAAGCTCATCACCTACCCTATGGTGAAGAAGAGCTACATGAGTTCAGCCAAGATGCGCGTGCTGAAACCAAAACTCGAAGCTGCTACAGCTCAGTATAACAAGCCTGAGGACCAGATGCAGAAGCAGCAGGCGATGATGGCGGAATATGCCAAGTATGGTGTAAGCCCATTATCCGGTTGCTTGCCTATGCTGATTCAGATGCCGGTTTGGGTTGCGATGTTCAACTTCGTGCCTAATGCCATCCAGCTTCGTGGTGAGAAGTTCTTGTGGATGAACGACTTGAGTACCTTCGACCCAATCATCGAATGGAACACCAACATCTGGCTGATTGGCGACCACTTGAGTTTGACCTGTATCCTGTTCTGTGTAGCCAACCTGTTGTACTCTTGGATGACCATGCGTCAGCAGCGCGACCAGATGGTAGGTCAGCAGGCAGAGCAGATGAAGATGATGCAGTGGATGATGTATCTCATGCCATTGATGTTCTTCTTCATGTTCAATGACTACTCAGCCGGTCTGAACTTCTACTACTTCATCTCATTGTTCTTCAGTGCCGCAATCATGTGGACCCTGCGCAAGACAACCGACGACGAGAAACTCCTCGCCATCCTTGAGAAGCGCTATCAGGAAAACAAGAACAACCCTAAGAAGGCAAGCGGCCTGATGGCAAGAATGCAGGCTCTCCAGGAGATGCAGCGCAAGCAGCAGGAAGAGATGATGCGCAAGCAGGCAGAACTGAACGAGAAAAAGAACAATCTCGGAAAATAAAGATTAACAGATAAAAATGAAAGCGTAATGGATTACCTGAAAAAGGTGTTCATTACGCTTTTTTTGTCCCCGAAAAGGTATAATTTGTTAAATGATATTATAAATTATACCTTTTCGGGGGTATTTTATTTTAAGCTAATTTACTTCTTCAATACCGGCTCGCAGGTGATATCCACACCGAGCTTCTTGAAG
>ERZ779681.661-NODE-661-length-11584-cov-3.06913_pt1 | contig 11584 bp, 12 predicted proteins | sample MGYA00511905_ERZ779681 | MGnify/ENA primary metagenome ERZ779681 (study PRJEB29588, sample SAMEA2144578) | human gut metagenome | biome: human gut; feature: human-associated habitat; material: faeces | place: Denmark | collected 2008/2010 ... | reverse complement strand
GACTTGAAAGCGTTTCTACTTCTCAAATCCGCCATTTTCGCATTTCCTCACGAATGCCACAAAAAGCCAACGACTGCCACAACCACTTGAAACTCAAAACAAAAGCTCAAATCTGCTATTTTTTGCTTTTTTAGTCATTCTTTTTCATAAAAAATCATATTTCTCCCGTAACAAATCTTTTTCCAATAATGATAGAAGATGCTTAGTAGAGCGCAGCAAAGCTCCCTTAGAAGCTAAAGCCCAGTTATACAAGAAAGCGCCCAATTTGTCTTTAAGGCACTCTTTCTTTTCATCATTATCATTCTTGCCAGTTTGGAAGTATTTTACAGACTCTATAAATAATTTCGATGTTCTATTCTTCTCAGTTACAAGCATACACTCACTATCCTCATAATTCATCAAGAAAAAGCAATTAAAATCTGCAGACAATGCTTTTGTAAAAGCATCAAGATAATTCATTCGTTTTTGTTCTCTTTCATTGAGAACAACACAATTAAAATACTGCAATAATTGATAATACGAAAGAGAGCTTTCCTCGATTGGTATTTCTGCCATTTTCTTCACGTCCTTCTCATTGTAGTAAATATCATATAAGCTCCATTTCAATTCTGTAGAGTATTCACTATTGTTGAAATCAACACGTTCTATCCAAGCAAGCGCCTCTTTACACTCCCCTACTAATACCAAAGCGGTTGCTACATTATAGACAACACCATCTCGGGCCTCACCCAATACATCATAATGAGAGGCTATCCAATCAATAAGACACTTTAAGTCGCTCAACTTATACCCGAGAATACCATTCTGAATACAGCTTGCATACAAATAGGCAAGCACAGAAACTGCATATATTTGCTCCCCTGTTAAGTCTTCTGATTTTTGAATTTTTTCTAACCAAATATGCATAGACATTTTATTGGCAAACCGACTGGCTTTCCGAACATTAATGGGAATGTAGACCTCTAACAAATAAATAATCGGAAATATCGATGACACCCCATAAGTGTTTTCAAGAGCCATCCTTATCTTTTCGATGTTTCCGTAGAATTCAAAACCTGTAGAATAATACCGTTTTAGCGTTTCTGTACAAAATACGTTCAAAAAATGCTGAAAATCGACAAAGCCAGCATTTCTCACAATAGGGGTTCTCAACCTTTTATCCTTTGATACGATCGTAAAAATAGACTCAAGAAATCGATAGTATCTATCAGAATATTCTTCAAAGCAAGTGCTATTTTTCAATTCTTCTGGACAAAGATGGGGTAAATATTTAGCAGATTCGCAGCCCGAAGCTAACAAAGAATCTTTATACGTGAAAAAAGACTTTGCATTTGACAAAGAGAGAAATTGATTTTCTAAGTAATATTCAAAAATGGGATAAACTTTTGCAATCCATTCTTCACCCCATCTTTGCCCAATCAGTCTTTTTATCATTTCATTTAACTCTTGGGTACGAGAAACCGACAAATAGGCAGCAGAAACAGCCCCCCAAATAAAACCCATTTGAGATGTTGGAACGTAAAACGACAGAGTAATAAGTAATTCGGAGTTTGAGATTAAGAAGTTCACATCTTGGCTTCTTTGTTTAACAATACTTACTAACTCTTTCAACTCGTCACCCGCTTCAACTTTAGACAAAGTCTCAAAAAAAGATATTAACTGTTTAGGTATTGGATCCTTCATGTCCATGTAGATGGTATTCCCAAATACAAAAGCTTCAAGATATCTTAAATTTCCGTAATGAGGGGGATAATCTTTGCTATTTATAGTTAACTTTTGAAGGATACTAAAAACCGTTTTGTATTCCTCAAACCTAGTATAAATGTCTCGTCCTGAGACTGTTGAATTTATCATTCTTAATCTATTCCATTGACATTCACGTTTTAAAGACATTTCATCAAGTAGCTGTGTAAAAGGCAAATAGCTTTCAAGCGTTTTTTGACACAATGGAAGATATACTTCTTTTAGAATACTTCTTCTAACACCTGTTGTAGTGATATTTCTTATTGCATCGCATATTTGATTTAGCTCACCTATCGGCAATTCCAAAAGATCTTTTTCCGAAGGGAAATTATCTATCGAATTCGGATCTAAAAAAATACTTTCTGCCCATTTTCTTACGTCAAAATGGCAAGACGATTGGTTCGCCATACAAGTATTAAAGCACCCATGCAAAAGAAGAAAAAACATGGGCAATATTATAGCTCGACATTTAAAAATCCACATCTCAATAAATGATTATTTATCAATTACTTACCACGACAAAACTAATATTTTTATCACAACAATTTATAACTTCAAGAATAACAGTGCTATATGGAGTCTCTGGCAAAGGTAAGACCTTTTGGCGTAGATTTCGACCACAAGGCAAATCACCCTTATCATTAAACCACTTATCTATGTTTTTTGTTTTATTTATCACATGAACCCGAGTCGTTATCTTGCCTTTTGGCTCAGCCATAATCAATAATTCCTGATAGCCAGATGTTAAAAATTTATAGACATTTTTACCACGAGCCTTAACAAGACAATGCTTACCCAGATAGTTTCCAGTACTCTTCGGTCCACGCTCTTCACTTCCATTTTTAATTATATCCGAAAAATCATAAGCATTTTGCCCATTGGCTAAACTATCTGCAAAAAACTCATTGTAAATGAGATGGCCATTAAAAGAGCAACTGTCATCACCTTCTATACACTCTAAAAGCGCAAAGTCTGTGATATGACAAGATTTAATAGCTTCACTGGATTTTTTCAACGCCTCCAGATCATTTGACTCAGCAGCTTTAGCCAAGGCTAAATATGCGTCCCTCACAGGCAGCAATTCTCTCAAATCATACGGATCGCAACACTCTACAGAATCTTTAAATAGAGCAGTTGGTGCTGAAAAACATAAAAATGGTTTACACATAGCCGCAACTAAAGCCAACATAAACAAAAAAGGTCTCATATCCGTTTATTTATTACGTAAAACTAATCGAAATCCTATTTTTGGAGAAGAAGAGTCAATATCAATAGCCTTTCTATTTCTAATTTTTATTTCATCTTTTGAAGAGGCATAGTTTCCACCTTTTACAATCATACAGCTTCCTTCCCCCATAGCATTATCAAAATCAACAAAAGGCGTAAAGACATATTCGCTCGCATTACCACACATATCGAATAGCCCCAACCCATTAGAATGCAATTGGTTTTGCCCATTTGCAGGATGCAACATACCATTTGAGTTTTCACTATACCAAGCCACAGAGTCTGGATCATTACTACCTGCATATAAAGATTCACTATATCTTTCACCCCCAAAGGCTGCATACTCCCATTCTTCTTCTGTGGGTAGGGAAAATTCGATATGTGAGTTATCGCTATTAATAAGATTATTCAATTTCGCAATAAAGTTCACACACTGCCCAAAGCTTATATTTGTTATAGGCAGATTTCCCGATCTTGTATTATGTGCTTCTCCAAGAACCGTATAATACTGTTTTTCTGACGTTTCAAAGGCAGCCATCTTCAAAGAATCGCCCTTTACTGGCCTCATATTTTCAAATATTTCATTAATGACACCTAATTGTTCTATTGAAATTGTATCATTGTGCATAAAATTCAGACCAGGATAATGCGATTCCATCTGTGCTATCAAAACATCCCTTTTCCTATCGAGATTACCCCTCATAAGAAACATATAAGCTGCCAGCCCAACCATCACCACTACAATCAAAGATGAAAAAACGACTACACTTTTAATAAAAAGACGATGCCTCTTTCGCTTTTCATCTTCTATAGCCAATTGCTGGTTTAAATAATTGTAATCACTATCTAGTCTCAGGCGCGTCCCAATACTAGGCGCAATACGTTTGTCAATCATAAAATCGACAGTAACGCCAAGTAGTTGCCCAAAACTCACCTCTGATTGTTGGCAGTTTTTTATTTCATCAACAATTTCAGATGGTATATCTGCAGGGATTCCATCGAACGATGAATCGGGGTTAACTGGTATAAATAATTTTTCAAGTTCCAACGCGTATAAAATTTCCTTTCGTACCCAATCGTCCTCGTTTTTACATCGCCGCAATGAGTTATTAGAGAGGATTATCATAAAAATAGATGAATGTTCAATTGCATCTTTTATATGATTTCCAAACTTTCCATCTGACAATTCGTCATAATCAAGAAAGACTCTATAGCCCCGTTGCAATAACATCAATTGCAATATACGAGCATACTGAGCCCCTCCATCTCGACGATAACTTATAAAAATATCATATTTCTTTTCCATATCTTTTTTCCGAGCATGGTAGTCTTTTCTTTATGCCAACAAAACAATATCATAGAAGCTAAAAAATGAGTAGGCACAATGAGCGACCGCAGGCAAAAACTGTTTACTCTTTTTTCTGACCATTTCTTTTGACCGCTCTTATTGCTCGACCGTAATATCGATAACCATTTCCTGTCTTATGCTCTGTTTTGCTAAAAAGCAACCCCTTTGCGAAAGAATCATTATACACATCACCTGTCCAATAATAACCATACCTACCTCGATACTCGATACCCGAGCTGCAGGACCATCCTGAAGCAGGAAGGAACATTGTGTTACCATTTACACCTATAATCATTACGCCATTCGTTCTCCATTTCCACTTACAATAATGAATCAGTTCATCAAATTGAACTTGCGTAGGTAAACTCCACTCACGATCTAACGACACGGTAGCATCATCATGTGTTGTTCCTATAATAACGGATTGACTTATCATCTTATAACAAGATTTAGAATAATCATCTTTTTCTTGTACTTCCCCCCAAGAAAATAGTAGGATGCCCATTTTTGTCAAAACTACTACACGCATTTTCAATCTCTTCTTTGGTCTGGTCTCCGACTTTCCCGTCAAATATAAAAATGGCAATATCAGCTTTTTGTCTTACATATCTATTATAATGTTCCTGTTGACCATCTGGGGCATATTCGTTTATTAAATCTGCATAGGTTTTAACTATGTAAAAACGCCTTGCATTTCTTCTGGAATTTAGTTTGCTTAATATAGGGTCTATTACTGTTGGACGATAGCCTGATTGGCTTTCATTTCCTTCAAGCAATGCGACTCCTCCACCTAAGAATATATTAACTTGTTTCATTTATCAGAGACTTACTTATGAAATCCTATCATATTACCCCCGACATTAGTAACCATTATTTATTCACCACATACATCAAACTCGTTATCAACTTCTTTCTTGACGCCGTAGGGTTACGAAAGTCTATCTGGTCTATATCGGAGATGTCAAGGCGGATGCTCTTGGCATATGGAGCATCGTCGAGCATGAGGGGAAGGATAGGCTTGTTCATGTTTACGGCATAGCCTATCTCACGAATGCAGTTGATAGAGGCATTAGAGTTGACGGAACTGATGAATATTACGGATTGGGAAACGTCAATGGCATCGACAATCAGTTCCTTGTAATTGGAGCTGCTGTATATGCCCTCCTTGTCTATCCAGTACGCAACGTCATTCTCTTTCAGTATTTCGCACAGGCAGTCGGCCGCATCTTTGTCCTTACGAGAATAGCTGATGAAGACTTTATGCTTCATACTTCTGCGTGATGGCAACTTTTCATTTCTATTTTTCAATGTAGGCTCAATGGGCATATCCTCATTTGCAAGCATTTTTTTGTATTCCAATAATGCAGCCTTTGCAGCAAGGCTCTCAAAGAGCGTGATATAATCAGATTCAGTGTAGAGGTTGTAAATGTCATACAGATACAACTCCACTTTGAGCGATTTGTTCGTATTGCCAAGGTTTCGAGCTATGGCTATGGACATTTGCTCTATCACCTTCTGTATGGGAATTTTTGCAATTCCTGCTCCAATAGCAGGAAATGCTATGGAGGTCATGTCCATGGCTTGCATCAGTAGGAAACACTTGTCAACGGCATGCTGTAAGAGATAGTTGAGCACATCTTCTTCTGTCACTTGCTGCGTAAGGATCTGCATGCTTCGTTGTTTATCTATCGTGATACAATGAAAGACATACTTCTGGTGCTCCAGTTTGCCTGCTGTGGTGACGAGAACATCACCTAGCGGTATTGGCACCATCTTTTGTGCATCTTTTATAATGACTTCGCCGCCAGCATGAAGTATGGCACGTGACACACCACCGCCCATTGTCACGTAGCAGTCGTCAGAACTAACAATAACCTCCGCGTTCGTATCGAGGATGTTACCGAACTTGACTGTGAGCGTGGACTTATTGAATGTATATTGTCGTGAATCCATATTTTCATCCCGTTATACCCTCTTTCAATATCCTCACCATCGCCAACATCAGGAAGCTATCATACTTCATGTTGTCGGGATCGATGCGACGAAGGTCATCATAGGAGCAGAGGTTTATGTGATGGGCTTCATTGTTCTTAAGTTTATTACGATAGAAACTACGAGAAGACCCAAAGCGGCGGTTGTATTCATAATGCTCTTGGGGACTGAAAGGAGAAAAGCCAAGGATGAGTTTCTCTACGTTCCAGCGAGCATGCTCACATTTGGCCATTGTTTTTAGGTTGTTCCCTACTAATTTCAATAGGTTCTTTTCATAATTCTTTATCATATAGTTAAGCATATCGGTAGTAATACAAACTGTTTCGCAGTCAATTTCCTCGTCCTCTTTAGAACGTTTCACAGAGCAACACGCCTTTTTTATCAGTTTCTTCCAGTCAATTTCCTCTTCCTCTTTAGAACGTTTCACAGAGCAATACGCCTTTTTTATCACTTTCTCCATATCTTTGCGGACTTTGTTGTCAAAAAGCGATTTGAGGCGAGTAACGAAGCAGTCGGCGCAAAAGACATTTGACAATTTGTTACGGAGCTTTATTTGATAAAGAGTACCTTTTTTATCATCCTCGTTAGTGTATTCTGCTATCTCGTTCCACTTTTCCAGTGTTTTTCCTTTCGATTGCTGATAGCAAAAATAGAGTAAAGCCCTGGAGTAGCGATCTGAGATATTGGGGTCATCAGGGGGAAGGTTGTCTATATCTGCCCCTACTTGATAGACCATGTTAACACGACGCGCATGGGTAACATTCAGCTTACAGTCACACTTGTCACAGTCACACTTGCGATTTTTCTCTTTTTCAATGACCTTACGGTCAATATGGACCAGCCCCATGCCACCTTTTCCATTCGCCTCATCTCCGAAATCATCGTCATTGAAACCAAGCAACTCCAATTCGATACCGACAAAAGAATAGGGGTTCTTCACGACGCAATTCTTCCACTTCTGCCCGTTCTCTTTATCTTCTTTCTCTGCTGTTATAAGAGTATATTTACACAAGTTCGTCAAGTTACCCAAAAACTCCTCCTTGCGAAGTTCAGCAATGATGTCTGGATATTTTTTACGATTATAGCGAAGTGTAATCATTGTACTATTGCTCGGGGCTTGACTTACGCCATCACCTTCATTAAAATTGGGGAAATGCAAAGCCAAGGCCGCGTGACGGGCTATATAAAACGCCATCGGATCAACACAATCAATGACTATATGGACACGTTCAGAGGAGGAAGCTGCAATCCCATCCGATCCCCAACTTTTCTGATTTTTCAACTGGGAAAGCACATAGTTTCTGGCACGGCACCAGCCTTGAACCACATCCTCGCCAAACGCTATGCAAGAGCCAGCTTCATCCTTACGATGTAACCGGCGCATGTCTTTAAAAAGATCCTCACAGGCTCTACATTTGTCTGACATGGGCATTATCTTTTTCGTTTTTATGATATTCGGCTTCATGGCTTGTGAGGAATACATTACTATTGCTTGCATCGTATCCTGACGGGCTCTGATAGAGCTGCAGATCAAACCATCCCATAGACTTGATCACATGCTCCATGATGAGCGACTGTTGCCACTCAAAGGCATCAAACATCGTATCTCTGAGATATACAAACAACTGCAAAGGCATTCCCTCGTCCGTCTGCTCCAGCCAACGCACGACAAGGCGGGGCTGTTGCGATACGCGCGGGTATGCCATTAGCCAATGGTAAATATATTGGCGGAAAGCCTCTATATTGAGCATGCCATTTTTAATGATCTTCTGCAAAACAAACGGATCCAAGTCAAGTTCCACGCGCAAACGCTCCACATCTTGCGCTGAAAGGGGCCGTATCCATCCCGAATCCAGCACAAATGCTTTCTGCATCAATCTTCCATACGTTTTTCCCTCCATCATACGCTGACTATTTTTGAAGTGCTCGGAATGGAGAATATAAGTGGGAAAGGACGAGGTTGTAGTATCCCAGTTTTCTACCGTTACAGTAGTAAGTGATATGGTGCGCACAAAACCTTCTATTCCTCGTGACTGAACGGTTATAAGGTCGCCTATTCGTAGCAAACCATTGGCACGAAGGTAGAAAAAAGCTGCTACGCTCTTAATAGTATCTTGAAAGATCCAACCGAGAACAGCGCCAAAAGTGGTAACGATGACAAAACCATTGCCCTTCTGTTCGATGCCAAGGGCAAAGACGACGAGAGTAAAGCAAATACCAAAAATAACTAATAATGCTATCTGGCTGACCGTTATCCGAATTTCCTGCTTGTGCAGACTGTATATCTTGTTTAGATTCGTAATAACGTATGTAGCAACACCAAACAGAATACAACTGACCCCTATAATTCCGACCTTATACAATATGCTATGAGGGGATGAGTAATCATCAGCCCCTAGTCGCATTGAAATCTTAGGTATCAACAATAATACTGCTATCAACAATGAGATAGAGAGGAAGAAACTACCTTTGGATTTAAAAATTGCTCCTAAGATCTGAAGGGAACACCGTTTCCCAGATAACCATTTGCGAGACAATCTACGCGTCCAGAACCATCCCAACACCATTAGTACTACTAGACACAGTACTAACACCACCTGAGGGCCATTTATCAACATGTCCCTGGAAAAGTTTCCTTGAGCGCAAGGAAAAATGCTATTGTATAAACTCTGTATCAAGGCAAAACAATATTTTGACATAAGTCGTAGTAGCCAAAACAACAAAAGTTCAAAAGTCGCACTCGCCTCCGCGACGCTTAGAATAGCATTGTGGATCAACATGATGACTTTTTAATCTCAAACCCCAGCTTTTTCACCAACTTTAGTGTCTGCATCGCCATTTCCCTATCGTAGAGCTTTTCACTTTCAGGGAGATTGCAATAAGGCACCATATCGGGCGTCTCCTTCTTTTGATCGTTGCGCTCGGGCCCATAGCTCCAGCCCTGGTCTGTACGGGTTTTAGCCCAAATCTCGTGAGCGTTCTCTGCAATGGCTTCTTGCAGTTCTATGAGATCATCGTCGAGGGACACGTCATCAAGACGAATGGGATAAGGCTCGTAAACAAACTGGTCGGTAGTATTGACCACCACCAAATAATGGTTTGACTGCTTCCAAGCCTTCAAGAACAAAGGCAACGGATAAGTGGTCAGTTCCTCTTCGGTATAAGGATTGAAGAGCGTTATTTCGTTTGACGCAACAGACACCGAACAAATAGCCACAGCATGGTTAGGATACGTCTGAGAGCTAGTGGAAGTAGCAGATCCAAGCATTGCGCTGTCAACTACTGCTATCAGTTGATCGCCATGCTCCAACCAACGCACCACATCTTCGATGGAAGAATCATAACGGCGGCTGACGGCAAGATTGTTTTTCTCCAACAACCGACCGATATTATACAATGGCATTCCCTTGTCCCTCAACCAGCAATTACGGTAAGCCTCGTCAAGAAGGGTTTTGTGGGTTGTTTCAATACCGAGTTGATGCAGCACAAACTCCTCGCACTCTATGTCGCAGAGATAGCTTTCCTTTTTTCGTGCAGCCATTGCCGTCATGGGAAGCTCCTTAACCTTGGCAGGCTTCCGCCCCGCCATATCTTCATCGACCTCACTCACAATACGGATCAGCTCGCGCAACTCCTCGTCTTGTTCGGCAGCCTTCAGCACGCGCATCGTGTCTTCCGCATTCGTGTTTCCATCAAGGAATGCAGCCAACAACTCATCTGAAATTATCATATTATCGTTCATAAGATCTTTTATCTTTAAGTGCTACTTCTACGAGGGCTTTCATGGCCCGACGCTTTATATTATAGAGGTTGGCCACCGTAATGGACAACTGCTTTGCCACCTCTTCTGGACTTTTCTCCTCTATCATCAGCAAATGGATGACAAGGGCATAACGCTGATTATTCATTTGCCTAAGCAAACTCTCAACATCCATCTTGGCTTGCGAACTTTCAACATACGAAAGATTCTTACCACTATTAACAAGAGGCTCTTGACTTTCATTATCTATCACTTTGCCACGACGCTTCAGTTCCAAACAATGCCGCACGGCTATTGTCTTCAGCCACTGAAACAATGTGCTCTCATACTTAAACGTTCGCAACTTCCTTGCGTCATTCTCCATGAGTAGCACGTATAGCTCGCTGATTATCTCGTCGTAATCAACTATCTGATTCCCAAACACACGCCTTATGATACTAATAAACAACGGACGACAATCCGTGAAGAAGAACTGCGCCGTCACCTTAGGATCGTGGGCTATGAGAGAGGATACTATTTCTTGATCTGTCATTCAAAATATGTACTATTGGATTGAATAATTTTATTAATGATATGGGTAGGAAGTACTCCATTAACTTTAATGGGTATAGTCTTGTACTTGTAATCTCCATTTTCTTGGATGTGAGACTCACCTTTAATTTCAAAGAAATTCTCTGAGATACTAAATTCCGCATCTATATAACCAATGTTTTTCCCATTTTCATTATTTACAACACCTTCAATATGCTTTTTATTCAGATACATCGAAAAAAATGTAAGATTGTTATTCTTCGGATTTTGTATTTTTGCCTCAATTATTATATCATAATCGTCACGGCAATCAAAAATTATAATGTAGTTAGCTTCACTCTCGCCGAAAACACCATTTGTTGTTAATGAATAGATATAGTTTGATTCACTATTAGTGTTCCTTTCAGAAGAAGACACTCTACTTGTATGGTCTGCAAGTCCAGACTGCGTAGACTCGTGAGCCGATTTGTTGGCTATATATGGTTCAATACCATCTCCGTTTGTTTTGTATTTTTGAGACAACTTCAAAGTCTCTTCTGCTGGCACTGATGTATATGTCGTTATGCATTTACGATAATCTTAATTTGAATATCGTTGTACAAATTATATTAAGTCGTATACTCTATCTGCATCAACTTCAACGGTAAAATCAGAGCGAGAAAAATTTCTTTTTGTTAAGTGTAATCTATATCTCTGATTCAATTTATCAACAATATAATTAAAGATTTTAGCTTTTTTGTCGTCTTCCCCTATATAATATTCCTTTATACGATTTCCTATAACTCCCGCTTTACCTAAGATACCTCCTACGCAAACGCCCCATACAGCCCCGACATCAGCACCTACCATAGCACCCTTTGGAGAATCTTTTATGATGTCAATTTTATCCTTAAAAATTTCTAATAATTCAGCAACAGGTATTTCACCAGTAACTATTCAGCAATAGTGTAGGCACGCACCTCCTACCATCCTATAACGACAGG
>ERZ779681.659-NODE-659-length-11590-cov-2.07048_pt1 | contig 11590 bp, 8 predicted proteins | sample MGYA00511905_ERZ779681 | MGnify/ENA primary metagenome ERZ779681 (study PRJEB29588, sample SAMEA2144578) | human gut metagenome | biome: human gut; feature: human-associated habitat; material: faeces | place: Denmark | collected 2008/2010 ... | reverse complement strand
GGTGCAATACCGTGCCGGATCTTCTGATTTACGTTCTGGCAACATCAATGGAGAAATATCAGGTTACACATTGGATGATAAGGGGAACATTGATTTTCCTGTTGTCGGAACATTGCATATTGCCGGTATGACCAAGAGCCAGATTGCCACCCTGGTAAAAAAAAGGCTGATGGAAGAGAATCTGGTAAACGATCCGGTAGTTACAGTTGAGTTTATGAACCTTTATTTCTCCGTGTTGGGCGAGGTGAAAACTCCAGGTAAATATGCCATTACAAAAGATCAGATTACCCTTTTGGAAGCCATCAGTATGGCGGGTGACCTAAGCATCTACGGAAAGCGAGATGCGATATTTGTCATCCGTGAAGAAAACGGCGAGCGTGTAACCCATTGGGTGGATATCCGCTCGAAAGATCTGTTTAATTCACCGGTGTATTATCTGAAACAGAATGATGTGGTGTATGTACAGCCCAACAAGGTACGTGCCGGACAAAGCACCATTAATGAGAACAGTGTAAAATCGGTATCGTTGTGGATCAGTATCGGTTCGCTCCTATCCTCGCTGGGTGTTTTGCTGTTCAAGTAATGTATTGAATTTTATTTTATAAGATATTAAAGAGAGCCAAAATGATAAAGAATAGAACGAACACAGGCAAACCTACCGATGATTTTATACGGATACAAGATTTATGGGGTATGTTTATCCCGAAATGGTATTGGTTTGCCACTTCCTTGTTCGTTGCGTTGGCAACGGCATCATTATATTTGTTGAGTACTCCTAATGTCTATACCCGGACGGCTGCCATTTTAATTAAGGATGACTCCAAGAACAATTCTCCGGCAAGTGCAATGAATGAGTTTGCAGATATGGGTATTTTTAAATCAAACACCAATATCAACAACGAACTGCTCACCTTGAAATCCCCTACGCTGATGACAGAGGTGGTGAAGCGTTTGGGGCTAAATGAGATATATACTATTCGTAGGGGCTTAAAAAGAATAGAATTATATAAATCAAGCCCGATATTGGTGACTTATCTTTTTGATAATAAAAAAAGTGTAAGTTTTGATATAGAAGTTGGTGCACAAAACAAGTTTTATCTTTCAAACTTTATCGTTGCTGGAGAAGAAACTGGGGAACGGTTTGAAGGAATTATAGGAGATTCCATTCAAACATCAGCAGGAACATTGGCCATCAGCTTAACTTCTCAATATGAGAATTTTTTTACAGGCAGCACTATTCAATATAGTAAAGAACCGGCTGATATGGTGGCAGACAGCTATACGCAAAAATTGTGGGCTGAATTAGGCAATGAAGATGCCACCATTATTAATTTGAGCATTGATGATGCTTCTGTACAAAAGGCAGAAGATATATTAAATACATTGATTGAGGTTTATAACGAGAAATGGATCCAGGACAAGAACCAGATAGCAGTAAGTACCTCACGGTTTATCGGTGAACGTTTGGGCGTGATTGAAAACGAATTGGGTCATGTGGATGAGAACATCTCCAGCTACAAGAGTGAACATCTGTTGCCGGACGTACAAGCCGCATCCAATCTGTATATGAGCCAGTCAGCTGAGAATAAAAAAGAAATTCAAGCACTCACCAATCAGCTTACCACGGCCCAGTATATTCGTCGCGAACTGAACAGCAAGGAAATGAACCAGCCATTGCCAACCAACTCCGGTATAGCTAACGTAAATATCGAAAGTCAAATCGGAGAATACAACAAGATTGTGTTGGATCGTAACCGGTTGATAGCTAACAGTAGCGAGAAGAACCCGTTGGTGAAAGATTTGGGAAACTCTATGCAGAGTATGAAGCGTACCATTTTGCAATCAGTTGATAATCTGATTGTATCACTGAATACCCAGATACGCAGTATTCGTCAACAGGAAGTGGCGACCACTCAACAGTTAGCTTCTAATCCGAGTCAGGCCAAATACTTGTTATCGGTAGAACGTCAACAAAAAGTAAAGGAAGAGTTGTACCTGTATCTGCTCCAGAAGCGTGAAGAGAACGAACTGTCCCAAGCGTTTACCGCTTATAATACGCGAGTGATTACAGCTCCACGTGGCAGTGCTTTACCAATGGCACCGAATAAGAAAAACATTTTGTTGGTGGCTTTTGCTCTCGGGCTTTTAGTACCGGCAAGAAAACATGAACACCAAAGTTCGGGGTAAGAAAGATTTGGAGAACTTGAGTGTGCCCTATTTGGGTGAAATACCATTATATTCCAATAACAAGAAAAAGAAGAACAAATCTCAGGAAAAAACAATCGTGGTGGAAGAAGGCAATCGCAACATCATCAACGAAGCTTTTCGTGTACTTCGCTCCAACGTGGACTTTATGAAAAACAAGAATACCGATCAGAAAGTATTTGTGATTACCTCTTTCAATCCGGGTAGTGGAAAGAGTTTCTTTTCGGTGAACATAGCCACGAGCTTTGCCATTAAAGGGAAAAAAGTATTGGTGATAGATGGAGATTTGCGACAAGGATCCATTTCTGCTTATGTGGGGTCGCCTAAGAAAGGTCTGAGTGACTATTTGGGTAATCGGGTGGCTAATTGGAATGAAGCGCTTGTAATAGATAAGAAACATGCCAATTTGCATGTTCTTCCTGTGGGGACCATTCCCCCGAATCCGACGGAACTGCTGGAAGATGAAAAATTTGCAACCTTGATGCAAATCTTGCGCAATGAATACGATTATATCTTTGTGGATTGTCCGCCGATAGATATCGTGGCAGACACACAAATCATAGAGCAATATGCCGACCGGACACTCTTTGTGGTACGGGCGGGATTATTGGACCGCTCACTGTTATCTGAATTGGAAAGTATTTATCTAGAAAAGCGGTTCAAAAACCTTTCGGTAATTTTGAATGGGACGGAAAGTACTGGTGGACGCTATAGTTATCGATATGGTTACAGTTATGGTTACCACAATGGGTATACCTCTTATTACGGCAACTCAAAATAAATAGTCAACAGGAATGTGGCTTTTTCGACAGAAAAAAACATTAGCGGAAAGCGGTTTTTTCCGTGGTTTCACCGATTGCCATAGTCACTTGTTGCCAGGTATTGATGATGGAGTAAAAACAGAAGAAGAAACATGGAGAATTTTGGATGAGATGGAGCGGCAAGGAGTGCGGAAAATATGGCTTACCCCTCACGTCATGGAAGACATGTCCAATAAAACTGTTACATTACAACAAAAATTTTTGAGCTTAAAACAAAAATATCAAGGGAAGGTGGAATTGGCTTTGGCTGCGGAATATATGTTGGATAACCTTTTTGAGGAACGGTTGGAAAAGGATGACCTGTTACCCCTTGAGGAGGGAAAACGTTATCTGTTAGTGGAAACTTCTTATTTCAATCCACCAATGGGATTACTGTCTATTTTGCAACGCATCCAAAAGAAAGGTTATCATCCTTTGTTGGCCCATCCGGAACGATATGAGTATATGCAAATGATGGATTATAAAACGTTAAAAAAGAACCAAATTTCTTTTCAATTAAATATACCGTCATTAGTCGGAATGTATGGTAAGCACATAGAGAAGAAAGCGAAGATATTATTAAAAGCAGGAATGTATGATTTAGGAGGAAATGATGTTCACTCCCTTATTTTTTATGTGACAACTTGTAAGCAAAAAATAGACAATCTGTCTTTCTTGAAAAATGTGTGTAAAATATAGCGTATTTACATTCGGGAAGACTTTGCCCTAATATGTGTTTTTTTATGTAAATGAATGATTTAATATTTAATACAAAGATAAATGAAAGCATGTTTCATGGGCTTGGGTTACATCGGACTACCTACAGCCATTATTGCCGCAAAGCACGGCATTCAAATAACAGGAGTTGACATTAATCCTCATGTAGTGAAAATGACCAATGCGGGACATTTGCACATCATTGAACCTGGCATGGAGGAAATGTTACAGGAAGTAGTGAAAGCTGGCATGTTGAAGGCTTCGGTTACACCGGAAGTCAGCGATGCATACTTCATGGTGGTCCCAACCCCGTTCAAGGGAAACCACGAGCCGGATGTGAGTTACGTGGAAGCGGCTACACGTGCCGTATTGCCGTTACTGAAAGAAGGGGATCTTTATGTAATAGAATCCACTTCACCTGTAGGAACTACAGAGGCTATGGCACGCATCATTTTTGGTGAACGTCCGGAATTGGAAAGTAAGATTTTCATAGCCTATTGCCCGGAGCGTGTATTGCCAGGTAATGTGATCTATGAATTGGTACACAACGATCGGGTCATCGGTGGTTTGAATCCTGAATCTACCGAAAAGGCAATAGCATTCTATTCGCAATTTGTGCAGGGCACACTTCACAAGACTAACTGCCGTACAGCGGAAATGTGTAAGCTGACGGAGAACTCCAGTCGCGATGTACAGATAGCTTTTGCCAATGAACTTTCGCTTATCTGCGACAAGGCTGGTATCAATGTTTGGGAACTTATTAACCTTGCCAACAAGCATCCGCGTGTAAATATCCTGCAACCCGGTTGCGGTGTAGGAGGTCATTGTATTGCGGTAGATCCATACTTTATCACTGCTGATTTCCCGGCAGAAAGCAAGTTAATCAGCGATGCACGTGATATTAACAACTACAAGAGTTTCTGGTGTGCTGAAAAGGTGAAGAACGCCATGTTGAAGTTTGAGTTGAAGAATCATCGTAAACCAGTTATAGCCATGATGGGATTGGCATTCAAACCAAATATTGACGATTTGCGTGAAAGTCCGGCGAAGTATATTACCACGAAAGTGATGCAGAGCTGCAACAATGCCGACATTTTGGTCGTAGAACCGAATGTAAAAGAGCACAACGTGTTTAAGCTGACTAACTACTGCGAAGCCTACGACAAGGCAGACATCGTGGTGTTCCTTACGGCTCACAACGAGTTTAAAGAGCTATCTTGGAGGAAGGATAAAATGATATTGGACTTTTGTGGAATATTCAAGAAATAATGGATATTTCTAAATAAGTGCAAATACAATTATCACCGAAACTAATGAAAATTGCACATAAAATAGTTCAAGTACCGGAAATGAAATTTTTATTAAGACCTTTTATACACAATGTAAAAAGGAATAATCAAAATATACATGAGATTTTCCAGGAAAAATCTCATGTATATTTTCGGAGTTTGATAAGATTTTGCCACAAAACAATATCTTTTGCAGCGTATTTACCAATATATTATTGGGGGCGGTTCGTAAAAAAATATCAAAAGCGTTTCGATATAATAATCACCAGTGCCTGATACAAGAATTATGCATCCAAATTAAAATATATACTCGAAAAAATAGGAATTTATGTTTATCCGAAGATTTGAAGTGTTAGCTGGAAATAAGACTTGTGAAGAAACATACAGGAAACGTCATATCGACATAGAATATATCTTACATATATGAAGACTATCCATCATGTCTGTGTGATTTTGGTTACGTTGACGGTACGGTATCGCATTTAGAATTGATGAAAAAAATTCGGTTGGGCAAAATTGGAAGAATCGAATTCCCTATCAGTCACGAAATAACACATTTTTTCGAAAACATAGAATCAACGTATTGGCTAATACAAATGAATGGATCTTGCAAGATATGAACTACTATATAACTTCCTATTCAGACTTTCACGACGATGACACAAAGCCAAGGATGTTTGAATAGAAAGAGGGTAAGGCGATATTAATGCATAGTGAGTATGAGGAGAAGTGGAATATTATTCCTGTATAAAATTCTTTTAGATAATCCTATTATTAGGTGATTTTAGGTTTCAAGATATGAAAGGGTTGAGTTTTATTAAGTCATCTTCAGGCAGAACTCAAAAGGCACAAAAGAATATTTTGGGGATGTTGCTCATAAAAATTTGCAACATCATTATTAATTTGGCTTATGTTCCATTGTTGATTAATAGTTTGAATCAAGATAGATATGGAATATGGTTGACAATTACTACAATTGTTTCTTGGATTGCATTTTTTGACATTGGGTTAGGTAATGGTCTGAGAAATAAATTGGCGGAATCAATTGCTTGTAAAGATGAAATAAATGCTCGAAAATATGTGAGTACTACTTATGGTGCAATGGGAATCTTATGTTTCTTGTTCTTTATCATAGAGGCCTGCATTGTTCCATTTTGCAATTGGAATAGTCTGCTAAACGCTCATTCGATTCCTAATGGTGAACTTACATTATTAATGTTATGGGTTCTTTCAAGTTTAGCATTTCAAATGCTACTAAAACTTCTAAATTCTGTATTGTACGCTTTACAAAAGCCGGCATTATCCTCATTGATATTGATGCTTAGTCAATTGTTCGCTTTCATTGGAATTTTTATTTATACAAATGTTTGCAATGAAGTTTCTCTTTTGAAATTGGGAATGATTATATCAATGGCTCCAGTCGTTGTATTGATGATTTTTTCATTGATACTGTTTAGAAAAATGATACCCCAATATATGCCAACCCCCTCTTTCTTTGAGCGTTCTAAAATAAAAGAGATTGTTATTCTTGGGAGTAAATTCTTTTGGATTCAATTGACGACTTTATTATTATTTCAGTCAAACAACTTGATAATCGCCCATACTTGTGGAAATACTTCTGTGGCTGAGTATAATATTGCCTACAAATACATTGGTTTGATAGAGATGGCCTTTATGATTATCATGACTCCTTTTTGGTCTGCTGCCACTGATGCTTATGCGAGAAAGGATTATCAATGGATTAAAGGAATATTAAAAAAACTACAATTCATTTCATATATAATGATTGCCGCTGGAGGAGTTTTGATTTTATTATCAGATTTTGTATACAAATGGTGGTTATCATCAACTATCAAACCCGATAAATCATTAATGTTTCTTCTATTATTGTATTTCTGCATCCAATTATCATGGGCTAGATATGGGAGCATAATCAATGGTATTGGGTGTGTAAAGCTCCAATTCTATATTACAATGATAGAGGCTTTTGTGCATATTCCATTGGCTTTATTGCTTGGTACTTATTGGGGTGTAAAAGGAGTAATTATTTCACTTATTATATCAACATTTGCCAATACTATTTGGCCTAAGATACAGATCAAAAATATTTTTTTAGGAAAACGAAGTATATGGGTAAAGTAAATTCTATTACAAAGCTAGAAATAGCGATATTTGTTTTTCTCACTATGATGATATCAGGAGCATCGTCCATTGCTAGTAATGATTTTATTAGAATTATAGTTGTGGGATTATTAGCTCTTTATAGCTTTATAAATCATAAGAATTTATATAATAATATTCTTTTTTATTTATTAAGTGGATGGATTTTAATAAACCTAATATCCTCATTATATTTTGGTAAAAATATAGATTTTTTTCCTTTTATAGGGAAAATTGTTTTGATCTATCTTGCATATTTATGTTTATCTTGTTGCAAGGATAACTTTTGGGATAAATATGAGCAATTTTTGTATAAACTGGCGTTAATTTCTACAATATTTTATATCTTATCCTTGTTCTTTCCCAGTATGTTTAATAGCCTTACTTCTGTATTCCGTCCTTTTACCGCTGATATTTTTTATCAGAAGGAGTCTCAGAAATACTATTTCTATGCTTTCTTTTTTACATATATGGGTAATGGAAACTTCAGGAATAGTGGTTTTATGTGGGAACCGGGTGCATATGCGATGATTTTAAATATCTTGATTGCATATAATATATGTCGACAAGGTTTTCAATTGAATAGACACATTAAGGTATATACTATAATCCTTTTAACTACATTTTCCACAGCAGGATATTTGGCATTTTTTATCATTTTGCTACTGTTTCTTTTGAAAGGACAAAATATTTATATAAAAGCACTTATTCTTATCTGTACTGCTTTTTCAATAGGTTGGTTGATGAATGCAGACTTCCTTCTTCCAAAAATCGAAGAATTTATATCCTCCGCACAAAAGGGAATAGTACACCATCAAGGTTACAGGAAACTATATGAAGCCAATAGAATCCTTTCTTTCAAATTGTTGACGGATAAATTTTTGATGTTTCCAATAGGTTGGGGTTGCGTCCAAGATACAACTTCATATATGGCTTTGAAACATATTGTTACTGTTAATGGCTTGGGAAACACATTAGTGACATGGGGTATTTTCGCATTCTCTTTTTTTATGTACTCGATTGGTAATTTTTTCTATCAATATAGGCAGTCAATTATTATTGTTACACTTTCATTATTAGTAGTATGTATTAGTTTTTTTAGTAATCCTATAGAAAATAACATACTACTCTATTTGTTAATTTTATCTCCTTATATCGTAGAATTTAATTGATAAAACATGAATATTGGCATTATTTGTAAATACCCTATTCCGTATGGAATGGCAGCCACAACACGTATCTTCTCATATTCTAAGGGCTTATTAGAATGTGGTGATAAAGTTGATGTATGGTCAATTGCACCTAATAATTTTAACGCGAATAATAATAATGAAGGCGTTTTTAATGGTATATCATATTTTTATTCATTCAGAAGCAAACGATTTAGTAATAAGCTATTCCATGCATATGAAATGATTTATTCTCTTTTTATCTTAGGTGTAAAATTACATAAAAGAGATAAAATTAGAAGATATGACGTGTTTATTATAAGCTCAGATAGTCTCATTTGCCTGCTGTATATGAGGGTATTAAATATATTATTTAAGAGAAAACTTATTTTTATTTTTGATGAGTATCCAACACCTATTAGAGGTAAATTAAAGAATAAAATACCATTTTGGAAAGAAGTGATTTATCGTGTTATTTTAAGTAAATATTCAGGATATATTTCCATGACCGAAAATTTATTGAAATATTATAAAAAAATCACAGACAATCCAGGTATTATAATTTCATCCATTACCGATGTCAATCGATTCCATAATATAATAAAAAAGCCTATAAATAAAACTAAGAAATTAATTTATATGGGAAATATGGAATTATCAAAAGATAATGTAGACAATATTTTGTACGCTTTATCTATCTTGCTAAGAGATAATTATGATGTTCATTTGTATCTTTTTGGAAAACCAAATTTAAAAGATAAATCTATATTGGAAAGGATTATTGAGCAAGAGGGATTAGCAAACAACACAAGTTTTAGATTTGCTCAATATAATGATGTTCCAAAGATTCTATCAGAAGCAGACATTTTAGTTTCCTCCCAACCTGTGACTGTTCGTGCAGACGGAGGATTCCCAACTAAATTGGGAGAATATTTAATGTCGGGTACTCCTGTATTATCAACCAATGTTGGAGAAACATCAAAATACTTTAAGGATGGCGAACATATGTATTTTGCAAAACCAGAATCGCCATTGGATTATGCTAACAAGCTCAAATATATCATAGATAATTATGAGAAAGCATTAGCTGTTGCTAAAAAAGGGAAAATGCTAATAGAGCAATCGTATTCTCATATATCTGCTGGAGAAAAGATGCATAAATTTTTAAAATCATTATAAATAGTATGTCAGTATTCAAAGACAAAGTCCTGTTAATTACAGGCGGTACGGGTTCCTTTGGGAATGCTGTGCTACGTCGTTTTCTTGACAGCGACATCAAGGAAATCAGAATTTTCAGTCGTGATGAGAAGAAGCAGGACGATATGCGTCACCGCTTGCAGAATTCTAAGGTGAAGTTCTATATCGGTAATGTCCGCAACAAGACTTCTGTAGATATTGCTATGCGTGGTGTTGACTACGTTTTTGCCGCCGCTCTCAAGCAGGTGCCGAGTTGTGAGTTTTTCCCTATGGAGGCTACTCGCACTAATGTTCTCGGTACTGGAAACGTTCTTCTTTCTGCTATCGAGCATGGGGTAAAAAATGTTGTGGTCCTTTCTACTGATAAGGCAGCTTATCCTATCAATGCTATGGGTATCAGCAAAGCACTTATGGAGAAGGTTGCGATTGCTAAGGGTCGTGAACTTGGCGAGGGTGCGGCTACTACCATTTGTTGTACTCGTTATGGTAACGTTATGGCAAGCCGCGGTTCTGTTATCCCTTTGTGGGTTGAGCAGATGATAGAGGGTAATCCTATTACTATCACTGATCCGAATATGACCCGCTTTATGATGACTCTTGATGATGCTGTTGACTTGGTTATATACGCGTTTACCCATGGTCATAATGGTGATCTTTTTGTCCAAAAGGCTCCTGCCGCTACTTTGGAGACTCTTGCTACCGCACTGAAGGAAATATATTCTAAGGTTGATCCGAAATATGGAGATACTGAGGTTCGCGTTATTGGTACTCGCCACGGTGAGAAACTTTATGAGACTCTTGTCACTCGCGAGGAGATGGCTAAGGCTATTGATATGGGCAATTATTACCGTATTCCTTGTGATAACCGTGACTTAAATTATGACAAGTTCTTCTCTGAGGGTGATGAGGTGGTTTCTCGTATTGAGGATTATCATAGCCACAATACTCAGCGCCTTGATGTTGAGGGTATGAAGAAGCAGTTGATGCGTCTGCGCTTTATTCAGGAGGATTTGGGCTTGATTGAGAAGGCAAAGGCGCGCGAAATCCGTTCCGAATAGCCGGTGTGTGAAAACCGGCAATCTACTGCGTTGCCATCGACTTCGCAAAGTATTTTTTTTGGGGGGGGGAACAATTATTCAAAGTGTTCCCGCTATTGAGAAATCACCAATAGGAAATCTTTTACACACAGGAAGACATTATCTTTCTTTTCCATCATAATTAAATTTTATCTCAATGAAAATATTAGTTACCGGAGCCAAGGGCTTTGTCGGTCGAAATCTTGTTTCGCAACTTTACAATATCCGCGATGGCAAAGCTCGCAATTACGGCATTGACAGTGAGGACTTGGCCGTTTATGAATATGATATTGACAGTGACCCTGCCGACCTTGAGGAATATTGCAAGAATGCAGACTTTGTTTTCAATCTTGCCGGTGTTAACCGCCCGAAGGACAATTCTGAGTTTCTGAAGGGCAATTTCGGCTTTGCGTCGGTGCTTCTTGACACTTTGAAGAAGTATGGAAACACTTGCCCTGTTATGATTTCATCATCTATTCAGGCGGTTCTTGACAATCCTTACGGTGAGTCGAAGCGTGCTGGCGAGCAGTTGATGTTTGAATATTCGGCGGAAACTGGAGCGAAAGTGCTTGTCTACCGCTTCCCGAACGTTTTCGGAAAGTGGTGTCGTCCAAACTATAATAGTGCCATTGCAACTTTCTGCAACAATATAGCGAATGATCTTCCTATTAGCGTCAATGACCCGTGCATTGTTATGAATCTTGTTTATATAGACGACGTTGTTGATGAGATGATAGCGGCACTTAACGGCAACGAGCATTGCAATGAAAACTTCTGTGAAGTTCCAGTCACTCATACCCGCACACTTGGCGAGATTGTTGAGATTATCCGCTCGTTTAAGGATATGCCAGCAAATCTCGGCGTTGCAGATATGGGCGACGGTTTGGCTAAGAAACTCTATTCAACATACCTTACTTATCTGCCGAAGGAGCGTTTTGCGTATCCTTTGAAAATGAACGTCGACGAGCGCGGCAGGT
>ERZ779681.658-NODE-658-length-11607-cov-5.18473_pt1 | contig 11607 bp, 17 predicted proteins | sample MGYA00511905_ERZ779681 | MGnify/ENA primary metagenome ERZ779681 (study PRJEB29588, sample SAMEA2144578) | human gut metagenome | biome: human gut; feature: human-associated habitat; material: faeces | place: Denmark | collected 2008/2010 ... | reverse complement strand
CGTCAGGGATTGTGAGATTTGTTACAAGTTCATTATTGAGATAGAAGTTTTTAGCGCTTGAACCATAAATCATAAGATAATTCAATCCCGAAATATTGCACCAAGCAGTCAAATCGGTTATATAAATATTCTTAAGCTCGCTGCAATCATAGAACGCATCATAACCGATAGAAGTAACGCCGTTACCGATTGTTACGCTTGTAAGACTGCTGCAATAACCGAACGCCCTCTCACCGATAGAAGTAACGCTGTCGGGGATTGTTATACTCGTAAGGCTGTTGCGTTTATAGAATGCACCTTTACTTAACCTCGTTAGAACACCCTATTCAATTACCACTTAAACAATATTCGCATTCATTTTTTATTGCCTTTCGTGGTGGCGGTTGTAGCATAAGTCAGCGAGAAAATCAACTGCACGGAAAAATACTACTTAAACATTTAATATTGATAACAGAGTCAGACTCGATAAAGAGTTTGGCTCTTTTTTATTTTACGATAGTATTTTTCGCTCAAATCCTTTGGCGGTTGATTTTCTCCATCGCAACCGAATTTTCATTTTTAATACGTTTCGACTTATGCTCCTTTGCCCCTGCCGAAAGGCAGAAAATAAAAAATGGAGGTAAATCCAAAATGAAAAAAGTAGTTTATTCCATAAGAAAAGTCAGAGATAACTCGGACTACAAGATTTCCGGTCTCGGATTTCTTAACGATGAAGGCACATTGTTCTGCAAATGCACTTCACAAAACGGTAAACGTTATACGCGAGCGTTTGATGACGTCGGAAAACACTGCCACAAAATTTTCGGCAAAGAAAACGAATACAGCGGTTACGTGACAATATATTACGACTACGACGGACGAGATATCGAAGTCGAATATTCGGTTTGGTACAAAGCGGTATAAGGAGGATTTGAAAATGATTAACCTTAACGAAATTGCATTTATCGACACAGAGGGGTTCGATTACAATGACGGCGAATGTCTTGTAAGATTTGACACCGTTATGTACTGCCCCGACAAGAAACTTATCACTTTTGCCGTTACGAAACAAGGACGCATAAGCGTTCTGGATTATCAAGTGTTTGAAGACGAACGCGGTCATTACATCGAATACGGTAACACCTATGAAAAAATTTATATCGACGAAACGGAGGCTTGCAAATAATGAATAAACCTATTATCGACTTAGAAGAATTGCTTGACGAAGTGCAAGATATGATTGAAGAAAAAATCGCTATCGAAGGAGGCAACTAAAATGAATGGTAACATTAGCATAGTAATCGGATCTTGGGGTTCTTACAACGAATGTAATGAACGTGCCTTAGGCTCGAAATGGCTCGACCTTTCGGATTATTCCGATTGGGACGAAATCGTGGAAGAACTCAAAAAAGAAGGCTTTGAACTTGACGGCATCGACGAAGAATTGTTTATACAAGACATCGAAGGCATTGACGACGGTTCAATCAATTGGGATTACGTCAATCCGGAGGAATTATTCAATACTCTGAACGATTCAGGCGTTCTGGATGACGACGAAAAATATGAAGTTTTTTGCGCTTTTCTCGAAGTGCGTTGTTTCGATGATTTTGAAGAGAGAGTAAAATCCCGCGGTCACAGATGGAATGATGACATAGATCTGTGGCGAGGATATGACTGGGAAGATTACGGCAAAGAAATGCTCGAATGTTGCGGATACCAAATTCCCGACCACATTTTAGATTTTATCGACCTTGAACGCTACGGAAGATACTGCGGCGAAGAATATTTGCAAGAATACAGCGAAGGCTTAATTGAAATTCAATAATTAAAAGGAGTAAAAAACTATGAATATCACAATCGAAAACAAAAAAGCAAAAGCAATCGAACTTATGAAAAAGTTAGACATTTACAAGCCCTACATAAAAGGCTTTGAAAAAGACAATACCGTTTGTTTCTACGAAAACTTTGGCGGATTCTGGGCTTGGCAAGAGCCTGAACTTATGGATAAAATCAAGGCGTTTGAAGAAAAACACAACTGCCTTGTATATGCCGTTACGCACGAATACACCGAATTCGGAGAGTGCTACGACTTTCTCTACATATCCGATTACGAAGAAGAATGGGACGAAATGTTGTATAAGCAAGGCAATACGTACTACGCCTTTGCCTACGTCTGGAACGTTGATGATGACTTTTGTTCTGAATTCGGAACTATCGGTATCCGCTCTTTCGGCGGTGGAATTAAACGTGTTGCGTGAGGTGATATATGAAAATCTATCTTGTTTTATTTCAATATTCAGCAGAAGATTGCGACGGTGTGGATACGCAAGCCTTTTCCAGTTATGAAAAAGCCGTTGAACGCTTTCACGAAATCATAGAAGACGAAAAGAAGCCCGAAATAAGCTGGGCGGCTAACGCTTTTGAAAACGGCGAATTACAGCATAACTACGAATTGGATTGTAACGACACCTTTACCGACGGTAAAGAACACGAACTTTGGTGGAATCTGTTTTGCAAAATAGATTATTTGCACGATTTTATAGAATTACGCATCTTGGAGGTGGACTCGAATGAGTTATAAAGCAATGGCTCATATTCATTCGCTTAACGGCGAAATGGCTGAAATAACCGTACTCGAAGAAGTCGGCGATAACGATTGCATTGTGGACTATAAGGGCGTGAAATGTCACGCTCTTTTTAATTGGTTCGTTTGCGAATATTACGCCGACGACGTTTATAGGAGAATCGAAGAATGAGATTTATATTTTACACTTACAGCGATACAGGCATTATCACCATTGATTACGACGATGGTTACACGCAAAAGAAAAACCGTTACGTCGGATATTCACTTCGTGATGCGATAAAGAAAATCCGTCAAGACAACGGCTTGACCGGTAAGTACATTAAAGTAATCAAATTATATTGAGAGGTGCAAAAAAATGGCTACCATCAAAGACTTAGAAAAATACGTAAACTACGAATTTTCGTCGGGTTGTTACACCGGCGACGATTACAAATCTTTTCAGACGAAATACATCAACTATCTTCGTGCGGTTTGCAAAAATAATCATTGGCGACTTGTAAACGTCGGCAAAAACCATTATTGCTTTTCGGCTTTCATTAAAAGCGCGGAAAACAAATGCGTTTACATATCCATATCCGACGTTCGGTACTTTTCAAACGAATGGTATGACCACATACTTATTCGCACGGCAGAAAACGAAACGGATTATCGCGGCGGTTTTAACAATTACACAACGCTTTCAGACTTGGAAGGTACTGCCGCCGAACTTCTGAACGATTTACCCTTTTAAGGAGATAAAACTATGAAATTATCTAACGAAACGCTTTACCGTCTTTGTAACAAATATCAATGGTTTACGGGTGGTGACTGCCGTCAATACGAAAAATTATTCGAGCGCAACAAACGAGGTGCGAGCCTTGAAACGCTTGCAACGATTATCTGGCTTTGCTCGTCTGGCTACGAAGAAAAAGATATTTTAGAAATACTACAAAAGGAGTGTGAAAACGATGGTTAAATTAAATCTCACAGCCGCAAATAAGCAAGAAGAATTGATACTTGCATATTTACAAGAAAATGCAAGCGAAACGTTGGCAGACAAGATAAACAGCGGCACGCCGTTTGAAAAAGACGGTAAGTCGCTTATAAACAAAAAGACGCTTTCCGGCTTTATGAAATACGCTTGTGACGAAGCGAGAAAACTTGCAGAAAAAGGTGCTTATTCCGCTTGTGTTGACGACGCTACCGTTTACGGTTGGGCAATCCATTATTTTGAGGAAGAGTCGATCGAAGGAACGCTTTACACGATAGACGGAGCAGAATATAAACCCGTTGTAAAACAGAAAACTACGCAAAAATCGACCTATACGCCGACTTCTTCCGTTAAACCCAAACCGCAGAACTTGCAATTCTCTATCTTTGACAGACTCGACGAAACAGACGTTAAGGATACCGTAAACGACACTTCAACTGCCGAAAGCGTTACAAAAGACGACGATTCGGATATGACGACGGAAGAAGAAATGCAAGAGGCAATGCGAATCGTTGCCGAAGAAGAATCGCAAGAAGTAAAGCCTGCCACTGTCAAAGAACAACCGAAAGGCAATCAGACTTACCGAGATTATATGCTTTACCAAAGCGAACGTCCGACGGCTGGGGGGCTGTCGTAGCACTTCGTTTGGGCGACTTTTATGAGGTTTTCGGGGATAATGCGGTTATGCTCGGTAACGAACTCGAACTAACCATTACAAGCCGTGACGTAGGCTTGGAAAACCGCATACCGATGATTGGTTTTCCTTACCACGCAGCCGAAAATTACTTTGCTAAAATAGTTAAACGGCACGACCTGTATATCATCGAAAATCCCTACGATACGCAATTCATTCAGCGTGTAAATTATTCGGATAATCGACTTATAGACGAAGATACAGGCGAAATTCTCTGCGACGATTTAACCGAAGACGATATGCGAAAGTTCGACGGTGACGTTGAAGAACCTGCCAAACTTTTCAAGGATATGCCTACTGTTGACAACGAAATTATTGCAAAACTCAAAGCAATTTTAGGCGATACGTTTATTGTGAGGTGATACTAATGAAAATCGAAAAAATAAAGCCTATTCCGAAATACATAGTCGAGCGCATCAGGCGTTACGACAAAGAAAATTTGACATGTGCGCCCGGTCATACTCGCTTTTACTCTTATCTTACGAAAAACGACGGCGAACTTGTAAAAGTTACGGTTGCCGTTAGAAACCATTACAAACAGTGGCTGTATAAGCAAGTCGCCGTTCACGGACTTAACTCAAAAGAGTGCTTTGTAAAAGATATGGTATTTTACTATATCGCCGGTTATCAAGTCGGCTGGTACGAGCAAGGCTTGCAAAAATCCGAGCGTTGGTATGAAAGCACCGCTTGGGGCTGCTCCGACGATAAATATTTCGATCCGTTTGCGCCGATAGTAAATCGTGAGTATTTGGATAAATTTCCGGAATACAAGTATTCAGCCGTAAATCTATACTACGGTGTAGATATTTTGAAATACCTACGCTATTACAAGCAGTATCCGCAAATAGAATACCTGATGAAAGCGGGACTTGTCAATTATGCCTTTTCCACGCAAATCTTGAAAGAAGTCGGCAAAAACAAACGCTTTTGCAAATGGCTTATGAAGAACCGCGCCGAGATAATGCAAAACGACTATTACGTTGACGTAATTTTGAGAGCGTTCAGAACGAACAAACCCGTTGCAGATTTACAGGCGTATAAAAAATACCGTATGCAATTATCCAAAGAAGCCGAACTGAAAGAATTGCGAACTTTCTTCAAAAACGACCTTGAAAAATTCGTGCTGTATATCCGTAGTCAGAACACGAACCCATATTCGTATCGGGATTATCTTCGTGCGTGTAACTATCTCGGCTTGGACATGACGGAAAATAAGAACCGCTATCCACACGATTTCAAGCGTTGGCACGATATTCGTATCGATGAATACAACACCGCAAAAGCATTGAAAGACGAGCAGGAACGCAAAGCCCTTTACGATAAATTTGCCGTCGTTGCGAGCAAGTATTTAGGGCTTGAATACGATAAAAAGTCCGTCTATATAGCGATTATCGCACAAAAGCCGTCGGATCTAATACACGAAGGCGAACTACTTCATCATTGTGTCGGACGAATGGGTTACGACCAAAAATTTACTCGCGAAGAGTCGCTTATTTTCTTTATCCGCACCAAAGAACATCCCGAAGTTCCGTTCGTTACAGTTGAGTATTCGCCGGCGCAAAAGCGCATTTTACAGTGTTACGGAGACCACGATTCGAAGCCCACGGAGGAAGTAATAAACTTTGTCCACAAAAAATGGCTACCTTACGCAAACAGAAAGATTAAACAATTAGCGGCTTAACCGCAAAGGGCAACGTGACGTTGCACCCAATTAAAAACCAAAGGAGTTTTACATTATGAACAACAATTACTATCGCATTACCGCCTATCACCCCGAAAAAGATATTTCTATTATTATGGATTCTTTCGGGCTTTTTGAAAAGAAATGGCAATTTTCCGCCGACCTTATAAAGAAAGGTTTCAAAATTCTCGAAGTATCGGACGATTCACAATTTACCGAAGGCAATCTATCTCTTTTAGTAGAACCATCCGATAAATATATTCTTCGTGCCTACAAAACGGGGAAGCCGTCGATTGAAAACGGCAAGGTCGAGATAAACGGCAAGTTTTACGCACCAAATAACTAAATTTTCCTGCATATAAAAAGGGAGTTTTAACGCTCCCTTTTTATGACGAATTACACTCTTATAACCATTCCCATCAAGTACTCCGGTAAATGAACAATCGTCAACCCTATATTTTGAAGCATTATATTCATATATAGACGCGATAGGTATCCATTCAATATTATATAAGTCAATATCATTCACTAAATAATATTTTCCGCTTAAATTGTCGCTTATTCTCTTCAAATCTTCTGCTGTAGAAATCGGAATATAATCAGCATAATCTTCTCCTTTCTCCCACTGCCAGACAGTATATAACATGTAACTACTTTTTGTTCCTACTAAAAATAAGTCATTATCATATTTGAGGGTGATTTTATCAGTAATGACATTATCTATAGCGATACTTAATATCACCAATTTCACATTCCGTTGTTTTCGGTATTTCAACGCAATACAACATTACAATAATATCGTCTGTCACAGGTTCGTCTTCGCCAATCTCGTTTACCTCAAACAACGGATAAATCGTATTATCTTTTTTTAATATTTCGATAAACTCCATACCATCTGAAGATCGGCATGTCACCACAAATACCAACAAATTGTTTAATTCAAAATACGATTCTGTATAGTCAAAATTAAAGTTATATGCAGCATAACTCTTGTAATCAGAAAGTAGTTCTACTCTATCGTACCCAAAAGAACAATTGTCATTCTCATAGTCAATTTGTATACATTTTACCTCGTACCCCGAAGCTGTATAATTTTTATATGGATCAGTAGAATCATTCGTACAAGCTGAAATGGTGAATACACCACTTAATAATAGCAACATTGAGATTATCTTTTTTTCATAAAAACTATAGTTCTTTATTTTAGAATTATTCATAATGCCTCCACTTCCATATTAATAATTAGTTTTTTTCCCAAACTAATATGCTTGGCCCACTGAAATTAATTACTATATTTGAAATAACACACTTAAGCATTTCCGCAGGATAATCTGAATACGAATCACCTATTTGTACAACATAACAACCATTATACTCCCCATAATAACGAATGATCGAAATGTCTTCTACTGAAAATTCATTGCCATCGATTTCTTCTTTTTTAAGCAAATTCAAATACGAGGTTTTTATTGCAAGCTGTTCTTTTATTCCCAACTGATGCACCTCTAATCGAGAAGTAGATATTGTTTGAATGTTTGCAAGCGTCAACTTTCCATTTGTATACGCATCTTGCAAAGAATAAAAATACCCTTCACCGTCAATTTTATCAACCATATCCATTTCTTTCATAGTCTCCACGCAAATTATATCTATTTTGGTCATTTCGTTTGCAATATTAATCTTTATTGTGGCACATTCAACTATAGCGTTTAACTTACTATACCCTGCTCCACTATAAATGTTATTCGCAATCTTATCCTCCTCATATGAAATAACATCCATAATAGCAGAGCGTTTATAGTCTTCTAAAAGTTTTTTTTGATTATTATCGCTTTCAATATCTTGGGTGCAAGCTGAAAATATATTCAAAATAAATAATAAAGTAATTATTAATACTAACTTTTTTTTCATAAATCCTCCTTTTAAGTGCTATAAATATAAAGTGTAAAATCGTTGCGAATACACTTTGTCCCGTTTTGTTCCTTTTCTTCTTTTTAGTCTTTAATAAAAAAATGTAGACAGTCAATTTATTTTACAAATATAAAAACAGCACACAGAAATATAGGGGATACACAACACCCTACAAGTCCATGTGCCATATCATTTTTTGCCAAAAAATCTATATAGTTTTTACAGTATAGACCACTCGGCAAAATATAGCATATACCTTGTCGGGTTTGTGTTACTATCGGGACTTTTAACATTCCTACTCTATCTACTGCTCAATTGTATTATACTACAAACTTTCCAAAAAGTCAATAATTGCTGTGTCATTATTATAAGTTTTGCAATTTTAGTCGTATCATTTTTATTTATTTTTTCAAGCGACTTTCCATAACAATACACCGTCATTCATGTTTATACGGACAACAACATAAATCCTGTTCTGTTAATCTACTTATTTCTATAATATTTTTGATTGTATAGACCTCTATCGGAACATTGTAAAACATCAAAAAAAGTCAATTTGCAACCCTGGCGTGTGCTTGTCTTGATACGACGAAGCAAGAAAACTTGCAGAAAAAGGTGCTTCTTCCGCCTGTGTTGACGACGCTACCGTTTACGGCTGGGCAATCCATTACTTTGAAGAAGAAAGCATCGAAGGAACGCTTTACACCATAGACGGCGAAGAATATAAGCCCGTTGTAGCAAAACCGAAAACTACGCAAAAAGCAAGTGTTTCATTTAACAACCTCCATTTATTTGTTTTTTATAATATCAATAGGTTTTTTATTTGACAATGTTAAGAGTGGTATTAAACTTGAAATAGCTATTATCAGTCCTGCCAGCGATATTGTAAGGTAAGTTAATAAATCAACGTTAAAGAAAACAATATTGACAAACGGTTTTGTTTGCAGTAATAAATTTGCGATGTGTACACCTGAATAAACGATAGCTAAAGTCATTAAGAACGAGAACAAAATCATACATAGCATAGAAAATAGATATATGCAAATAATGTCTTTATTGTTAAATCCAATTCCCATCAAAATTCCAATTTCTTTTTGATTATCACGGATTTTGGCATTAACCAAATTGAAAGTTGAAATTATTGTAAGAATTGAAAGTATTACTGAAATTACAATTAAGAAATAACTCATTTGACTTATAATATACTCTTTTTCATAAATCAACATGGCCGGTGTACCGGCTATTACAATTGATTCATTTCTTAAATCTTGTAATATTTTTTGTTTATTATTCAGCGTCGTCCATTGCAGTTCCGAAACATAATGCTCGGCAAGACTTGTATTCGCAATACTAAAACATTCTTTTGTTCCATAAACAGAATAAATAGCCTCACCCTCTATATCTTTTTTATTAATTGAATTTACGCCTACTATTTTTTTCTTTAAAATATCAATTACAGTATTGCCGTTAGAATCTTTAATTGCAATATCAACCGTCTTCCCCAAGTTTAATAATTTGTCCATTAGAAGATTTCCGCTATCAATTCCGTACTGATAATTCATTCTAAATTCTTCCCAATTAATATTACTTCCGAATATGCAGTTATATAATTCACCATTTATTACTATCTCATCGTCCTGAAGTTCATTAAACAATACCCCCTCGCCACTATTACCTTGTTTGGTGGTATTCAAATACCCTGAATTATCAAAATATTGTAAATCTTCTACACTACTGTTATAGATATGAATATTCGTTAAATTTGCTCGATAATCAGCTTCCGTTGTACAAATTTGATAACCTTCATCTTGCCGGTAACTACTACTGTTTTTTCCTATATACATCCGGTTAAAGGTTTCAAGTGTAGTATATATGACATTATACTCATAATTAAGCTTGTACTCATAAGTGCTAATATAGTTTTTCTTATCTTCAAAAGTCGTTATCTTATTTTCATTTTGATTGCCTCTTTCATCTATGTATTCTTTATAATCAGTTTTTAATATTCCCGCAATCTTAAAAATTGCCATATTTTGATATACAACCTCTTGCCCCAATAAATCCTCATAATTCGTATAAATTAAATCTCCGTAATCATCATTCAACTTAATTACAATATCAACAAAATAATCTGAAATATAAGCTTCGTTATTACCTAAAGCTTGCTTAATGTAAAAATCTTTGTTTATTTCGGCATTGTTACAGATAAACACTGTTCCGTATATCGTGCGATACCCGTCATAAAATCTATCTTCCGAAATATATTTGGATAAATCCGCTTTAATTTGGTATCTTTCTGAAAGGTTAGATATTCCGCTTTTGGAATTATTTTGCAGTACGACTACCATTTTTTCACCGGATAAAGATTTCGCGAGGTTGCGTTCTGCATTATAATTAAGACAAATTTGCATAATACACACAGTTACCAACGAAAGCAATAGCAATGAAGCAGCTATCGAGGTTTTAAATTTCTGTGTAAATAAATTTTTAAATCCAAGTTTTAATTTGTATCTGAATGGCACATTATTGACCGTTTTACTACCAGAACCGTTAACTCTTCTTTCTGTTAAATACTGTTGATCTGATACAATTTTCCCGTCGGCAATCCGTATCAGCCTATCTGCGTATTCTTTCGCCAATTCTTCATTGTGCGAAACAACAATTACGGTTTTCTCGAGAGAAATCTTCTTCAATAAATCAAATATTTCTTTGCTTGTATGACTATCCAAATTTCCCGTGGGTTCATCACAAAGTAAAACCGATGTGTTTTTTGCTAAAGCTCTTGCAATTGCAACTCTTTGCTTTTGCCCACCGGACAATTCGTTCATTTTTCTGTTTTCATATCCGGAAAGATCAATTTCTTTTAATACTTTAACTATTTTTTCATTCAGTTCTTTTTTCGTACAACCAGACACGGCAATAGCTATATTGTCATAAACCGATAAATTTTCCAACAAATTGTATTCCTGGAAAACAAATCCAACATAATTTTGCCTATACTTCTCTAATGAAATATCTCTACCCAAAACAAGTTCGTCAACAAGTATTTCTCCCTGTTCCGGCATATCCAATCCACCAATAAGGTTCAATAATGTTGTCTTACCACTGCCTGATTGTCCCACAATAAAAACAAGCCCATTTTTATCAAGAGATAAACTAACATTTGATAATGCCGTTACTTTTTCTTTTGACGCAGTTTGATAAATTTTTGTTACATCATTTAGTTTTAACATAGCTTACCTCTTGAAATAATTATTACTAACTTGCATACTGGGTTATATCTACGGAATTATCATTGCACAACACATCAAATTTAACCCTTGAGATTTACCACCATTATTTATATAAAAACAACGCATAGGAAATAGAGACACACAACGTCCCGCAATCCTATGCGCTATATTGTTATTTACTAAAAAATCTATATAGTTTTTACAGTATAGACTGCTCGGCAAAATATAGCATATACCTTGTCGGGTTTGTGTTACTATAGGAATTCCAACATTCCTAACTCTATCTACTGTTCTTTTATATTATACTATAAACTTTCCAAAAAGTCAATATTTTCTATGAAATTTTTATAAACTTACAATTTTGGGTGTATTATTTTTATTTATTCTTTCAAGCGTTTTTCCATAACAATATACAGTCATTCATGTTTATAAAGATTACCACATAAATCTCGTTCTGTTGTTTTATTTATTTCTATGATATTTTTAATTGTATAGACCTCTATCGAAACATTGTAAAACATCATAAAACGCAATTTGCAACCGTGGCGTGTG
>ERZ779681.644-NODE-644-length-11767-cov-2.50068_pt1 | contig 11767 bp, 7 predicted proteins | sample MGYA00511905_ERZ779681 | MGnify/ENA primary metagenome ERZ779681 (study PRJEB29588, sample SAMEA2144578) | human gut metagenome | biome: human gut; feature: human-associated habitat; material: faeces | place: Denmark | collected 2008/2010 ... | reverse complement strand
CGCTATCGCCGACGCTATTTCGCCGGTCATCTTCCCCTGCTCGGTTATCAGAGAAGATACCTCGCTTTTTCTCTTTTCGACGTTACGGAGATAATTAAGTCTTTCGGCAAGTTCACGAAGAACCTGATCGTCGATATGCCCGGTCATTTCTTTACGATAACGGGCGATAAAAGGAATCGTATTCCCCTCATCCAACAACGCTACGACGTTCTTCGCATGATCTTCTTTTAAGTTGAATTCGCTTGTAATTCTTTTTAATATATCCATTTTTATTTCCTTACTAATCGTTTTACGAGTTCTTTATCTTCGGCGGAAACGCGGAAAGAATCGCTTATCTTGCTTATGGTTTTGTTATGAGTGAACTTTGAAAGTTTATCGCCGTTAAGATACTCGAAAGTTTCATCGCGACTCTTTATAAAAGCAACGGATAAAAGCCACGCTATCGCCATATCGTTATAATAACCTTTTCCGTCAATTTTTTCAAGCATTTTCAAAATATAATTTAATTTTTCCGGCAAAAAATAATCCATAAGGACTATAATGCAGAACCTGAGATAAAATCCTTCGTCGGTCATAATATGCTTTTCGACGTAATCAAACAATTCGCTTTTGTCGTTCCGGACAAATTTTATTGCGGGAACGAACATATCGACGTGAGCCCAACTGGCGCAACGTTCGAGATACGTCGGTAAATACTTAAAAAAATCGTCTTTTGACAACGTTGCGATTACCAATCCGTAAAGCAAAGTATCTTCGTAGTATCCGAATTTACATTCGCAGATATACTCCATCGGATTATTCTTCGATATTCTTTTAGCGATTGCCTTGATTGAGGAAGTCCTCACGCCGATCAGCGGCTTGTCTGACGCCAATATTTTCTCCGAAAAAGATCTGAAACTTTCTTCACTTAACGACTTAAGTTCGTCAATCGTTCTTTCGTATACGCTCATATTTAACATCACTCCGTCGTTTTATAAAACACCGCATAATCGTATGTATTTACAGTGATTTTATTACTTTTTATGTTACACATAAGTTCTATAACGTTTTCGCTTAATTCAATAGTCGCTGCACCCGTACCGCAATTTACGACAACCGTTACGACGTCGCGATCGGATTTTTTGGAGAATGAAAACACTCCGTTTTTGTATCGGACGTCAAACACCCTGCCCGTTTTTAAGCAGACATAATTCGTTTTGATTTCGGATAATTTTTTATACCACGACAAGATTTCATCGTTCGTTTCGGATTTATCGAAACATTTTCTGTTAAAAGGATCTCTGTTACCCTGCATCCCTATTTCGTCGCCGTAATATACGGACGGAAACCCATACAAAGTAAATTGTAAAAGCGACGCGCACTTCAATCTTTTAATCGCAAAATTTATTTCATTTTGGGATAAAATTTCGTTCGCCATTTCGGATCTTTCCGTTGCAAGTTGACCGCTTTTACCTAAAACCGTCAAAATTCTCGGCGTATCGTGCGTTCCGAGAATATTCATTAAATTATTCAACGCAAACTCGGGATAATGATCGAGTTGATTTCTGACTACGGAATACAACTCTTCACCCCGCCCTGATATTACGTAATTTATTATCGCGTTTTTAAGTGGATAATTCATTACGCCGTCAAGTTCGTTTTCGATAAAATAAGATCTTCTTTTGTCGTACGCGATTTTGTTCGTTGCGTCTTCCCAGACTTCACCGATGACCAATTTTTCCTTTCCGTACCTTTTTATACATTTGTATATTTTTTGTACAAACGTATCGGATATTTCATCAACAACGTCAAGGCGTACTCCGCCCGCTCCTATCGACAAATATTTATCGAGCACTCCGTCATGCCCCGCAATAAAATCTTCAAACTCCTTGCAATTTTTATTTATCGTCGGTAAAGTGTCTATTCCCCACCAACACGTGTATTTATCCGGGAATTCTTCAAACGTATACCAATCGTAATACGGCGATTCTTCCGACTCGTAAGCGCCGATGGATTTATAATTTCCGTATTTATTGAAGTACAGACTATCATCGCCTGTATGATTAAACACACCGTCTAATATTATACATATGTCATTATTTTTACATTCTGTAACTAATCTTGCATAATCGTCAAAATTGCCCAGTAGTGAATCTATTTCAAAATAGTCCCCGGTATCGTATCTGTGGTTGCTTTTTGCCTTGAATATCGGATTGAGGTATATACAATTCACCCCTAAACTTTTCAGGTAAGGAATTTCCCTTCGTATACCCTCCAAATTACCGCCAAAAAAATCGTCGTTAGTAATTTTACCTTTTTCATTTGGTAAAAAATCGGGCATTTCGCCCCATTTTTTCAGTTTTTTACCGTTTTCACAGCCGTATCCTGCCGCTTTTGCGAATCTGTCCGGCATAATCTGATACATTATCCGCCCGTCATTTTCGCATATATCGTCGCGTTTTTTACATATCGAAAGTTGAAAATTTTCATCGGAATTTTCTTTTGCCACGCACAACCCGTCGTTTCCGAAAATAGCGCCGTCCGCTTCAAAACGATACCATATCAAGCCCGTTTTAAGGTTTATAAGCGTAATCGTAAAACCATCGCCGGACTTTATCATGTCGTACTTAAAATCCGCTCCTTCGTCATAACGCATAATCAAGCGGCATTTTTCAACGCCGCTTGATTTTACGGTAATCTTTAATTCATCGCCTTCGATAATCGCTCCGCGAATATTCTTGCAAGTTTCGTCGAGCGCATCGTAATAAAAATACATATATTCGTCGTTATCTTATTTGTTTTAATTTCCAGATATTTTCCGCGTATTCTTTAATTGCTCTGTCTGCCGAAAAATATCCGGAACTTGCGATGTTGAGCAATGATTTTTTATTCCATTCTTTTCTGTCCGAATACAAGTCGTCGACCTTTTTGTGAATTGCAAGAAAATCGCTGAAATCGGCCATACACATATACGGATCGGCAATGGGAGAATTTACGAGCAGGTAATTCGCAATATCGTCGAATTTTTCGCCGTCGAAACCTTGCTTTAAGGCTGCGATTACGCGCTGCAACATAGCGTTGTTATTATAAAACGCCGTAGCGTCGTATCCGCGTTTCCATAAATCTTCGACTTGCTTGGAATTCATTCCGAAAATGAAGATGTTGTCGTCGCCGACGTGCGCTTTCATTTCGACGTTCGCGCCGTCCAGAGTGCCTATCGTCAACGCTCCGTTTATCATAAATTTCATATTTCCCGTGCCGCTTGCTTCCTTCCCAGCGGTGGAAATCTGTTCTGAAATTTCCGCTGCGGGCATAAGAGTTTCAGCCATGGTAACGCAATAATTTTCGAGATACACTACCGATAGTTTTTCTCTTATGCGAGAATCGGGATTTTTTCTTAAATCTTCGGACAAACAACACAGCAATTTTATAATACGTTTTGCCATATAGTAGCCCGGAGCCGCTTTCGCGCCGAAAATAAAAGTCTTCGGATGTACGTTTTTATCGGGATCGTCCTTAAGTTCATTGTAGAGATTGATTATATACATAGCGTTCAATAATTGGCGCTTGTATTCGTGCAATCTTTTGGCTTGTACGTCGAAAATAGATTCGGGATTGATTACGACGTTTTCTTTTTTGAGGGCAAAGTCGCACAATCTCTTTTTATTGTCGAGTTTTATCTCGTCAAGCCTTTTCAGTACGATTTCGTCATTGACGAATTTCTTTAATTCGTCAAGTTTTAATGCGTCGTGAATGAATCCGTCGCCTATACAATCGATTATAAGGTCTGAAAGTTCGGGATTGGACTGACAAAGCCAACGTCTGTACGCTATGCCGTTCGTAACGTTCGTAAATCTGTCGGGATAAGCGTCGTTAAAATCCTTAAAAATGGAGTTTTTGATTATTTCGCTATGGAGCGAAGAAACTCCGTTTACGGCATGCGAAGCGACTACTGACAAATTAGCCATTCTTACCTGCCCGTGCGACATTATCGACATTCGTTCGATTTTATCCCAGTCCCCCGGGAAAAGATTCCACATATCGGCGCAAAAACGCTGATTGATTTCTTTGATTATAGCGTAAATTCTCGGCAATCTTCTTTCAATAAGATCTTCGTTCCATTTTTCGAGTGCTTCGCTCATAACCGTGTGGTTAGTATAAGCAACGGTTCTATGAACGATGTCCCAGGCTTCATCCCATGAAAATCCATGTTCGTCCATAAGAATACGCATCAATTCGGGAATACATAAAGCAGGATGAGTGTCGTTAATATGAATAGCCGCCAAATCAGGCAAACTGTGCAAGTCACCGTACCTTCTGATGTGATCGTTTACGATATTTTGTAAAGTTGCCGAAACGAGAAAATATTGTTGTTTTAACCTTAAAGATTTTCCTTCGCTGTGGTTATCGGAGGGATAAAGAACTTTGGAAATAAGTTCGGCTTCGTTATCTTCCTGCATACAACGGACGTAATCACCTTCCGAAAAGGAGCGCATATCAAAGTTTCTGACGCTTCTCGCCGCCCATAATCTGAGTACCGAAACGGCTTCGCTGTCTTTACCCGAAATCATCATATCGTAAGGCATAGCCTCGACTTCCTGACAATCCACCTGTTTGATTTTAAGCCCCTGATCCGTCCATTCTTCAACGACCTTTCCGTCAAATTTAACGTGTACCATAAGGTCGGAGCGTTGAGTGAGCCACACTTCTCCACCGGGTAACCAGACGTCGGGAAGTTCGGTTTGCCAGCCGTCGACTATTTTCTGTTTGAATAATCCGTATTCGTAACGTATCGAGTAACCCATAGCCGGATAATCCTGAGTAGCAAGCGCGTCCATAAAGCAGGCGGCAAGTCTTCCGAGTCCTCCGTTTCCGAGTCCTGCGTCGGGTTCGAGTTCGTATAAATCTTCGAGAGTTGTACCCGTACCTTTCAACGCTTTCGACAACTGTTCTTTGATTCCGAGATTATAGACGTTGTTTTTAAGCGATCTTCCGAGTAAAAATTCCATACAGAGATAATATACTCTTTTAGCGCGTTTCGCTTTCATTTTATAGTGATAAGCATTACGTTTTTCCAAAAGAATATCCCTTACGGTCATAACGGCCGCCTTATAAAGTTGTTCGGGAGTCGCTTCTTTGAGGGAAACTCCGAAATATCGCGATAATTTACCCGTCAAAGCGTCTTTAATCTCTTTAGGAGTTATTTCATCCGTCGTATTCATTCTGTAATTTTACTCCTTTTGCTTATACGTTCATATAAGCATGTTATTGTATAATCTCTCGTATTCCCCCGCCGAACGCTTCCAACTGAAATCGGAAGTCATTGCGTTTTTCATTATGTCAAGCCATTCGCTCTTGTTTGAATAAGTGTAAATCGCGTCTTTCAAGACGAATAACATCTCGTGCGCATTGTAAGAACGGAATATAAAACCGTTTCCGCCGACGCGGTTTTCGGTGTTATGCGGAATTATACTGTCCGCCAGACCGCCCGTAGCCCTTACGACGGGCACCGCGCCGTATCTGCACGCAATCATCTGCGACAATCCGCAGGGTTCCTGCTTGCTCGGCATTAAGAAAATATCCGCTCCGGAATATATTTTGATCGAAAGATCTCTGTTATATGCTATGATTGCACGACATTTACCGCTATAACGCTCGGCAACGTATCTGAAATAATCTTCGTATTCGCCGTCGCCTTTACCTAATATTACTACCTGAACGTTTTCCGAAAGCAATTCTTCGAATACGCACTTAATAAGGTCTAACCCCTTAGCGGGAACAAGCCTTGAAATTATAGCGATTATCGGAACGTCACTCTTTACCGGCAAAGCGAGCATCTTTTGTAATTCTTCCTTACAAATCGCCTTACCCGCTAAATTATCGGCGGTATATTTGGCAAAAATCTTGTCGTCGTTTTCGGGATTATATAAAACGTCGTCTATACCGTTCAAAATACCCGAAAGTTTATATTCGTTCGCCGTAGTCATATATTCGAGCCCGTGAGCGAAAAACGGATTTTTTATCTCGCCGGCATAAGTTCTGCTGACCGTAGAAAATCTTTCGGCAAGTTGAATCGCGCCTTTCATAAGATTAATGCAACCGTCGTAATCGACTATCTGTCTGCAACTTTCCGGAAGCCCGAACAGATCCTGTAAAAGTTCGTGTCCGTATTTGCCCTGATATTCGATATTGTGTATCGTAAACAACGCGCGAACCGACGAAAAGCCTTTGATTTCGGAATATATGGTTTTAAGATATATAACCGAAAGCGCGGACTGCCAATCGTGGCAATGCAAAACGCTCGGATAGTAGTCCGTATACCTCATCGCTTCGAGTACCGCGCGAGAAAAGAAAGCAAATCTCTCTCCGTCGTCGAAATATCCGTACAGATTATCTCTCTTAAAATAATATTCGTTATCTATGAAGTAGAAAGTTACGCCTTCGTATTTAAGGCTGAATAAACCGCAGTATTGATTTCTCCATGCGACCGGAACGTTGAAATTGCCTTCGAAACGCATCATTGCCCGGTAGGCGGGCGAAACCGAGCCATATAAAGGAATTGCCACCCTTACGTCGTAATTGCCGTTTTGCGCCAACGTTTTCGGAAGAGAACCTATTACGTCCGCAAGTCCGCCCGTTCCCGCAAAAGGGTTCGCTTCGGACGCGACGAACAAAACGCTCGGCTTGAAAGTTATTTCATAATCTATTTTTAATTCTCTTTCCGAATCGGCCGCGAGGTTCGTTACGACTTCGTTTTTATCGGCAATGTTTTTTTTCGTCGTCGCGGCTTTGCGTACGGTGTTCTTTTTATTCGCCGATGACGACTTTGCGTTTGCATGCGAATTCTTCGCGGCAGATTCTTTTTTACCGCCGGATACCTTTTTAACTTTCGTAATCTCTTCGTTTGCCATAAAAGTAACCTCCGTGATTAAAATTATATAACCGTCCCTTTGGATATAAAGAACGGATGATTTTCGCTTCCGGAAAGCGTCCGTTTATCTTTTATTACTACGTTTTTATCCGCAATAATACAGTTTAACGAAACGTTTTCTCCCGTAAGCGTATTTTGCATAAGAATACAATTTCTTACGACGGTGCCTCTCCCGATCTTGACTCCCCTGAATATAACGCTGTCGTAAACTTCGCCTTCGATATCGCAACCGTCGGCAATAATCGCGTTCTTAACGACGGCGTTGTCGCCGTAACGCGTCGGGGAACTGTCTTTGACTTTCGTATATACGTTGGCTTTTCTGAAAACCTCGTCGCGATATTCCTTATGCAAAAGTTTCAGCGACTCTTCGTAATATTTCTGAAGCGACGTCATTTCTTCGTAATAGCCTTCGTGTTTATACGCTCTCACCTTACCTATTTTAGCGAGAGGTTTAATGATTTCGTCGATAAAATGTCTTTTTCCGTGCGAAATACCTTCGTTGATCATGCTTATGAGAGTAGTACGGGATACGACTAAAACGTTAGTATATAAGTCTGCCGTTTTCCCCGTGAAATCGTACGTTATGTCTTTAACGACCCCGCCCTCGCCGACGTTTAAGAATATTTCATTGTTCTTTTTTTCAATATCTTCGGCATTTTTCCGGACGTAAACGAGAGTTACGTCGGCGTGGTTTTCGCCGTGTTCTTTTACGATAGGTCTTAAATCTATGTTGCAGACCATATCGGAATCACTTAAAACGACGTATTCTTCGTCGGACTTATTCAAAAAACCTATTACGTTTTTTAACGCTTCGAAGCGAGTCGTATAAAGTGAATTGTTTTCCGTCGCTCCGAAAGGCGGAAGTATAAACAAACCGCCGTAATGTCTAGCCAGATCCCAGTCTTTACCGCTTCCCACGTGATCCATAAGCGACTGGTAGTTACTTTTCGTTATAAGTCCGACTTTAACTATATCCGAATTAACCATGTTCGAAAGAGCAAAATCGATAAGTCTGTATCTTCCGAAAAACGGAATCGAAGCAACGGTTCTTTTTACGGTCAGTTCGGGCACGTTACCGTCGTGAATGTTAGCAAATATCAAACCCAATGTACTCATATTTTCGCTCCTTATACGTTTTTATCGATTATTTCGCCCGCAATTACGGTTGCCCCGTCGGAAACCGTAATATCTCTGCCAAGTACCGCTATTTTTAATTCGTCTTGTTTTTCAGCGCCGATTTTAGCGTCAGACCCCACGGTAACTTTTTCGTCGATTATGCTGTAATCTACGACGGTGTTTGCGCCTATCACGCTTTCGCTGAAAATAATCGAGTTTTTTACGACCGCTCCTTTTTTAACGACGACATCGTTTGAAAGAATGCTGTTTTCTACCGTTCCGTCGATTTCACACCCCGAAGCAACGATAGAGTTTACTACTCTGCCCGTCGCAGAAACGTACTGAGGAGGGGCAATAGGAGAACGGGAACGAATACGCCACGATTTATCGGAAACGTCGAATTTCGGAGAGTCGCCGAGTAAGTCCATATTCGATTCGAAAAGCGAATTTATCGTGCCCACATCTTTCCAATAGCCGTCAAACGTATAGGAGACCATTTTTTCGCCGGAAGCAAGCATTTTCGGCAGAACGTTTTTACCAAAGTCTTTACTGCTCGTTTCGTCGGCCTCGTCCTCTTCGAGATATTTATACAACTTGTCCGCAGAGAAAACGTAAATACCCATGGAGGCAAGATCGCTCTTCGGGTGTTTGGGTTTTTCTTCAAACTCGTATATAACGCCGTCTTCGTCAACGTTAAGAACGCCGAAGCGTGACGCTTCTTTAATCGGAACTTTTATTGCCGCGATCGTACAAGCCGCCCCCGTCTTTTTATGCCTTTCTATCATTTTGGCGTAATCCATTTTATAGATATGGTCCCCCGAGAGAATAAGCACGTAATCGGGATTATAACGCTTGATAAACGATATATTCTGATATATTGCGTTTGCCGTGCCTTTGAACCATTCCGAGCCCGTTTTAGCCTGATAGGGCGAAAGTATATGTACGCCTCCGTAAGAACGATCCAGATCCCACGGTTCGCCGTTGCCGATATATTCGTTCAATATAAGCGGCTGGTATTGCGTCATCACTCCGACCGTATCGATGCCTGAATTTACGCAATTGGAAAGCGGAAAATCGATGATTCTGTATTTTCCGCCGAAAGGCACCGCAGGTTTTGCGATTTTGTTGGTGAGCGCGAACAGCCTGCTGCCCTGCCCTCCGGCAAGCAACATAGCCACGCATTCCTTTTTATTTATTCTCATATTCCCTCCGTTGAAACGATTTCCGTTTCACATTATTTTTTTACAAGATATAAAAACGATCTGTCGGCAAGAGTTACGATTACAGAATCTTTTTTGCCCTTGCTTGCAATCTTTTGCGATTCGTAAACCCTCTTGCGAGATACTCCTTTTCCTCCGTAGGATTTCTTATCGGAATTAAAAACGACTTCGTACTTACCCTTATCGACTCCGAAACGGTAGTTAATATCGACGCCGCTGAAATTAACGACTACTATTATTTCTTTCCCGTCGTATCTGCGTTTGTATGCAACGACGTTTTCATCCCGATCGTCGGGATCGATCCATTCGAATCCGTCCCAACCGTCGTCGTCGCCGTACAGCGCGGGCGTCGATAAATAAGTTTCGTTAATATCTTTATAAAATTTAGCGAGTTTCGCGTGCGACGGATATTTTTTAAGGAAAAACTCCAGTCCCTCTTCGTAAGCCCATTCCTTGTACTGTCCGAACTCGCAACCCATAAAAATGAGTTTTTTGCCGGGGTGCGACATCATAAATCCCATAAACGCCCTTACGCCCGCAAACTTATCGTCATAACCGCCGAATTGCTTGTCGAGAAGAGATTTCTTACCGTGTACGACTTCGTCGTGAGAAACCGGCAAAACGAAATGTTCCGAAAACGCGTACGTAAGCGAGAACGTGAGTTTATTATGATCGTACTTTCTGAATAAAGGATCTGTCTGAATATACGACAAAGTATCGTTCATCCACCCCATATTCCATTTATAATCGAAGCCTAATCCTCCGTTTTCAACGGTTTCGGTAACTTTTGGAAAAGCCGTAGACTCTTCGGCAATCATAAGAGCGTAAGGGAACGTTCCGTGTACGACGGAATTCAGTTTTTTTATAAAAGCAATTGCTTCCAGATTTTTATTATCGCCGTATTCGTTCGGAATCCATTCGCCCGGTTTTTTATCGTAATCGAGGTAGAGCATCGAAGCCACGGCGTCTACCCTGATACCGTCGATATGGTATTTTTCAAAGAAAAAGCATGCGCTCGACACCAGAAAAGACTGAACTTCCGTTCTGCCCAGATCGAAAATTCTCGTTCCCCAACCTTTATGCTCCATTCTGTCCCAACCGTGGTTTTCGTAGAGTAACGAACCGTCAAACTCGTATAAACCGAATTCATCTTTCGGGAAATGAGCAGGCACCCAGTCGAGAATAACCGAAATACCTTTTCTGTGAAACGCGTCTACCAGATACATAAAATCTTTCGGCGTGCCGAGTCGCGAAGTAACCGCGAAATATCCGGTAACCTGATACCCCCACGATCCGTCGTAAGGGAATTCGGTGACGGGCATCATCTCGACACAATTATACCCCATATACTTCACGTAATCTACGAGTACGGAAGCCAACTCTCTGTAAGAGTAATAACTACCGTCCGGTTTTCTCTTAAACGAAAGTAAATTAACCTCGTAAATATTGAGCGGCTTATGATGACAACCGTGTTTATCTCTGCCTGCGATAAAATCGCCGTCTTTCCATTCGTAACCGTCGAGAGAGTAAACCTTCGAAGCGGTTGCCGGCGACGTTTCGGCATGATACGCGTAAGGGTCGGCTTTAAGAAAAGTCTTTCCGTTTGCGGTTATCGCGAATTTATACGTATCGAATTGTTTTAACCCTTCGATGAATACGCCCCATACTCCGTCGCCCACTTTTTGCATAGGAGCAGACGACTCGTTCCAATCGTTAAAGTCGCCGACCAAAGCGACTTTTTCGGCAAACGGAGCCCAGACGCGGAAAACCACGCCCGATTTACCGTCGTAATCGCAAATATGCGAACCGAGGTATTCGTATGTCCTGTAATTCGTACCCTGATGAAAAAGGTAATCGGCAAGTTCGTTTTTCATTTCGTTTAACTAAAAAATATCAACAAATAAATTCTTCTTTCTTTTTGGGCGCGCTTTTAAGTTCGGAGCGTTTGCTTTCGTAGCCTTTTCTGCCGAGAAGCGCGTAAGTAGCGTTTTTACCGTTTTCGACGCCCGGTTGATTATAAGCGTCAACGTTAAGCATTTCACCCGCAAAAGCAGTTTCCAGTTCGAAGAAATAGATGAGTTCTCCTATCGTGAAGGGGTTTATTTCCGGAAGATAAATCGTATGATTCATTCTGCCCTTTACCGTCAACGCGTACTCGGTAGCCGAACGTTCGGCCGATATAAGTTCGTTCATCGTATGCCCGCAAAGGAAATGAACGTCGGGTATATCCGGACAGCCTTCGCTTATAACTATTTCGGCGCGATATTTGTCAACGGCAAGGAAAGTTACGACTTTATCGTAAGGTCCTTCCGTATAAAGTTGTACCTGACTGTGCTGATCGGTTACACCGAGCGATTTTACCGGGGTTTGTCCCGCATTTACGACGTTTCCGTTCAAATCCACTTCTTTACCGAGCGATTCTGCCCATATCTGACAATACCAATCGGCAAAATATTTAAGTCCGTCGGCATACGGCATCATTACCGATATATTTTTACCTTTTCGCATAGCGATAACCTGA
>ERZ779681.639-NODE-639-length-11812-cov-1.91588_pt1 | contig 11812 bp, 12 predicted proteins | sample MGYA00511905_ERZ779681 | MGnify/ENA primary metagenome ERZ779681 (study PRJEB29588, sample SAMEA2144578) | human gut metagenome | biome: human gut; feature: human-associated habitat; material: faeces | place: Denmark | collected 2008/2010 ... | reverse complement strand
TCATCTGCTGTAATCTTTTCGGATTTTAGCCACATATCCTGACCACATACATCATCTTTATCTCGTCTTAAACAAAAAATACAGTCATTAGTACACATATTAGTCAAATTAATATAAATTTTACCATCTAAAATGTAAACTAAATTGTTATCAGACATATTATTAAATACCTCATGAATATTGTCACATATCAATAATGTAAATCAAGTGCTATGCTAAGTTAAAATTATATTAAACAATGTAAAAAATTGACTTCTAAACAGACAATTTTACATTCATAAAATACTTTTTATTAATATATAGGAATGTGTGACAATGGTTAATATAAAAACAGCAGAAACTATAATAAATAGTGCTAAAAAATATACCTCTAATGGTGGCAGACTCGTATCAAAAAATACAAATTTGAAGCTTGATGAAAAATTAAAAAGAATTGCAAATAATATTCCTCAAAATGCAGAGTCAATAGATATTGTAAAACTTGAAACCAATTTTGGTGCTTCTTCCCAAAGAATTGTATCATTTAAAGACAAAGCTGGTAAATTAATAAAACGATTTGTATCTAAATACGAAAATAATAAACTTACATCTAAAACAGTAAATACTTATGACCACTTTTGTGACAATTATCGAACTGCTTCTCGACAAACTTATTCAAACGGGAAAAAAGTACAGGAAGTCAGAGAACAGTTTGGCTTTGACTCTAAAAATAATCTTTTAGGTCATACAAAACTTACAATTACAAAAGATAATACAAACGCAAGACATGAACATCAAATTTTTGAAACTTTTACTAAAAAAAGTCAAGACAGAAGATTTTTAGAAACAAATGCTCAAAGAGATTCTAAAGGTCATATGATAAATAAAACTTTGAGAGGAAATATTGAAGATTTAGATTCATTTAAAAGTGATCCTTATTTGTATATAAGAAATTATAACAATAACGATTTCTTAAATGCAGCATCTAATTATGCTAAAAATGTTCAACAAGTAAAAGACCGTTCAATCAATATTTCTAATGAACAAATTGGTGGTTTTATTTACGGTGATTCAAGAAGTTTACCATTTGAGAAAAGAGTAAGAGTTGATGTTGCAAAACACAGTTCTAAAGGTGAAGTTATTGATACAATAAATCACGAACTTCGCCATCAATATCAAGATAAACTTCAAGAAAAACAAGGAATAATAAATTATACTTTGAATCGAGATAGTGCAAAACTTTCAAAAAAAGAAAACAAATTGGCAAGAAGCTTTAGAGAAGCTAATAAAATATATACGACAAAAGATACTAACAAATATTATAATAATTTACTTGAAGTAGATGCTAGAGATGCTGGTGAAAAGGCAAAAAATATATATAATGATTCTTCAAACAAATTATCAAATGCTTTTCCTAATGCAGATCAAAGATTATTTGATTTACGAGAGAACTTTTTAGCTAATAAAATTATAAACCTTCTTGCTAGTGCCAAAAAAGTAATACTCTCACCAATACAAATTAACAAAGGCTAGTATTGTTCTTTTTTATATAATCCAATGCCTCAATTATTTCGTTATAATCTTCCATAACGACAAGCTTGCTTCTATATTTTGCAGCATTTGGAACACCTGAGATATAGAAAGGATAAAATTTCCTCACAAATTTTAATCCGACTTTTTCACCTCTTAATTCAATCTCTCTATCAAGATGCTGTTTCATTGTTTCGATTTTTTCTTCCAATGTAGGAGGAGAAAGTTTTTCACCTGTGTTCAAATAATGCTCAACTCTATGAATAAGAGTAACATCACCTAATGCTCCACGTCCAATCGCAACACCGTCTGCTCCAGATTCTTCAAGACATTGGATTGCCGTATCAATTGATACTACATCACCATTTGCAAATACAGGGATATCAACATTATTTTTCAGTTCTCTAATCTTTTTCCAATCAGCCTTGCCTGCGTACATTTGGTTACGAGTTCTTCCATGTATTGTTATGAACTCTGCACCTGCATCTTGCATATATTGACCGTATGATACAAAATTCATATCTTGCTGAGTGTAGCCTAATCTAAATTTTACACTCACAGGAATATTTATACTCTCTCTTACGGCTTGAACTATATCATAAGCTAAAGATGGATTCTTCATCAAAGCACTTCCATCTTGCCCTTTTACAACTTTATTTACGGGGCAACCCATGTTTATATCTATTACATCTGCCATTTGCTCAAGATATTTAGCACATTCAGCCATCATCTCAGGTTTATGACCACTTAACTGATAAACAATAGGAGAATGATTATCATCTCGTTTTGTCATATCTGTTTCTTTTACATTATGCAAAGCTTCTGAACTAATCATTTCTGTTGTAAGAATACAAGTTTTTGATTGTTCTCTTATTAGAGAACGCAAAACATAATCTGTAATTCCAGCCATCGGAGCAAGAGAAACTCTTGTCTGTGCAAGTATATCCTTAATTTCCATATTTAGCCAACTCTTGTATCCTTGCTTTTGTATATTTCAAATATTCATCATCTGTTTTGTATTGAGAAGCAAACTTTTTATAATACGTTAGAGCATTTTTATATTGACCCAACGTATCTAAATCTACTGCGATAAGATAATTTGCAATATATTGTTCAGGGTTATATTGAACAGCTTTTTTATAATCATTTATTGCTAAATTTCGTTGATTTTTTCCATCATAAATCATTGCTCTATAATAATACGCATCAGAATTTGTAGCGTCATCAAGTATAGCCTGATTAAATGATTTCAACGCATCATCAAATTTTGACGAATTAAACAAATCTGCACCTTTTTGAACCTGAATTTGGCTTGTTACTTTCTTTATATCTGTCAATGCCGCACTTGCATCTTTGTTATTTGGGTTTAGACTAACTGCCTTTTGAAGATATGTTTTTGCATTGTACCAATCCTCTTTGTTTGCATACAAAGCTCCAATACTATAAGCAATATCACTATTATTTGGTTCAATATTTAATGCTTTTTTGTAATAAGCTATTGCATTATTAGAATCTTGTAATCCTTCATAAGATGCTGCTATGCCCAACAATGTATCTTTTGTTTGTGGTGTCATTGCTGAATATAATTGAATAGCCTTGTTGTAATCTTTTGATGAATACGCCTCATAAGCATCTGACGCTGCATCAAGAACAGATGCACTATTCAAATCTGATAAAGTTTCTGCGATTGTTTTATTATTAGGAAATCTTTGTTTTGCAGTAGTCAAGATTTCTTTTGCAGAAGTGTAGTCCTTCTTTTCGGCATAACATAATGCCAAGTTTGTATAAACATCAGCTTTTGATTTGTTGAATTTCAAAACCCCTCTATAAAACTTGATAGCATTATCAACATCATTTTTCTTGTGATACTCAATCGCATAGTCATACATTGTATCAACCATTGTTTTATCAACCTGAGAATTACCTTCAATATATGACAACAATTCTTCTGGAGTCATAGAATTTCGTTTTATTGTAACGATAGATTGCCTAATTTCACTATTTGTCGGGTCTAATGATAAAACCTTTTCATAAGCATCTATAGCTTTTGCATTTTCTCCCATAGCCTCTAAACATTGAGCAGTGTATAAATTAGCATTTAAGTTGTCAGGATACTCCACAAGAATTGATTTATAAACTTCTAAAGCTTTTTCATAATTCTTTTGTGCTTGGAAAAGTGTTCCGATATTCAACCTTGTATTTATTCTTGAATTTATATCAGAAGTTGTTGCACTGTATTCTTCAGCTTTTTTATAATAAACAAGTGCGTTTACATAATCACCTTGTTTTTGTTTTATAGCCCCAATATTAGCATTAAGCTCCGGGTCTTTTGGATAAGAATCAAGCTTCTTTAAATAAATTCTTTCTAGTGCGTATAAGATTTCAGGGTCATTGTCGCTTTCAGAAAGTGCCGTATTATATTGAGCAACAGCCTCATCTTGACGACCCAACTTATCCAACAAACGAGCGTACCTCAATAACAACGGCCCATTATGAGGGTCAAGTTTAAGCGCCTCTTTATAATAATCTGCGGCTCTTTCGTTGTTACCTAAAATCTTTATCATATCGGCAATCTGAGCCATAGCAGTTTTTTTGAATTTAGGGTTTGATGTAACTTGTTCTAACTCATATATTGCAGCAGGAAACTTTCCTTCCGTTCTTAATTGGTCAGCCTTGTTATATCTTGATTCAGCAGAATAATCAAAGCCTAATTGTTTTAAACAATAATTAAGACTATTCGTTGCTGATACAGATGTTGCATAACCATTTTGAACATCACTACCTTTAGGATAATATTTCACATAAAATAACGCACTTCTAAAATCATCTGCAGCATCACTATAATTACCAGCCTTATTTGCATAATATGTACCTCTTGCAAGATAAGCATTTACCAACCCTATTCTTGCAGAAGTATCAAGATAATTTATTCTTAACGCTTTTTTGAATTCATCAATAGAACTTGAATATTGAGAATTGTATAAATATTGTTGACCTAATTCATAATGTTCTCTAAAATCTGCATGGCAAGGATTTGCTAGCAACAATGATAAAAGACAACCTAAAATAATAGACGATTTTTTCATAAGTCTATTTTATCAAAATCATAAATGATTTAAACCCCCATATTTACATTTTGATAAAAATTAAAGTAATATTCGAGATTTAAAACCGATGATATTCAGAATTATTTATCAAATTTTGCTACATATTAATTGATATTGTAAAATTATTTACGCTTGATTAGAGATTTCTTGAGCATCTACAGATTTGAACACTTCATTTTCTGCTCTTTTTAACATAGATTTATCTACCTGATGTCCTGCAAACCAAAGAACTAAAGCAGTTGCTAAACCAATAGCAGTTTTTCTGGTAGCAGTTCCTTTTGTCAAGCAGGACACAATAGTACCTATATTAAAAGCAGCTATTACTGTTATTGATTTTTGAAGATTTTCATTAAATTCTTGACCCAATTTTTGTTTATAAAAACTGTCTTTTTTATCTGCAGGAATAGCATATTGCTTGCCTTTATCAGAATGTTTCTTTGACACAACAATGTAATCATTGTTTGCAGATCCTACACCTAAATTTGCGCCATACACCATTACAGAACTTCCTAATTTATTTTGATACTACTATACCTATATAAAAACATGTAATTATATAAATTTGCTCCGTCCCGTACAGCATATCACATCATATCCGGCATTATAACTCGATTTGAGCCTTATTAAATTCATTTTAATATTTTGTTACAATTCATTTGAAGTGATTAAGAGTTAAGTTATTTCTTTCAAGAAGTGAATAAGAATTAAGTGACTAAGTTATTAAGAAGATAATTATTTCTTAGTCACTTTTTAATAAAGTCATTGCGAGCCACGCAGTGGCGCGGCAATCCAGAACACATTTAATAATCAAATACTACGATTAAGGAACTCTCTTGAATTTCCTCCACGTTCATTGAAGGAACTGGATTACTTCGCTAACGCTCGTAATGACAGACAATATTCTTATCAACTTCTAAACTCAATTTCATACTTTTGGGAATTATTTATTTTTATGATAGATTAGATTTATGAAAAAAATAGCTTTAGTCAGTCACGGTTGTGCAAAAAATTTAGTTGATTCAGAAATTATGTTAGGCCTATTGGCTCAAAACGGATACGGAATTACACTTGATGAAACAGAATCTGATATTGTAATCGTAAACACTTGTGCTTTTATCAATGATGCTGAACGAGAATCTATTCACTCTATCCTTGAAATGATAGAGGAAGGCAAAAAGGTAATCGTTGCAGGGTGTTTGGCTCAAAAACATAAAGACGAACTAAAAAAAGAAATTCCGGAAATTGCTGGTATGATAGGCCCTACCGATATTGACAAGCTTATTGATATATTAAAAGAAATTGATAGTGATTATACTGCACAAATTTCATCAAATCCTGATTATACTTACCTAGAAAATGTTGAAAGACAACAAATTACAGTAGGTGCAAGTTCATATTTAAAAATCGCTGATGGTTGTAACTATAGATGTGGTTATTGTATAATCCCATATTTGCGTGGTGATTATCGTTCAAGAAGTATTGAGCATATTTTAGATGAAGCTAAAAAGCTTGTGGCAAAAGGGGTTTCAGAAATAGTTTTGATAGCTCAAGATACAACGGCGTATGGTATTGATTTGTATGGCAAACCAATGCTTAAAGAACTTCTTGAAAAACTAAACGAAATAGAAGGTTTAGGTTGGATTAGAATTATGTATGCCTATCCAACAATGATGACAGATGATTTACTAGATGCTATTGCAAATCTTGATAAAGTTGTTAAATATGTGGATATTCCACTTCAACACTCTCACCCTGATATGCTAAAAGCCATGAACAGACCATCATTTGATTATAGAGAGCTTGTAAACAATATCAGAAAGCATATACCTAATGTAGGTATAAGAACAGCATTTATTGTTGGGTATCCGGGAGAAACCGAAGAACAATTTGAACATCTTTACGAATTTGTTAAAGATATGAAGTTTAATAAAATGGGTGTTTTCACATACTCTCGTGAAAAAGGAACACCATCATATAATATGCGTCCATTAGTTCCTAAAAAAATTATGAATGAACGCCAGAAAAAACTAATGTTACTACAACAAGAGATTTCACTTGAAGTAAACAAAAGTTTTATAGGCAAAACCCTTGATTGCATAATTGAAGGGGTTACAGATGACGGAATGATAATTGCAAGAAGTCAATATGATGCACCGGAAGTTGATGGTGTTGTTTATATCAAAACAGATATACCAGTAGTCCCTGGAGATATTGAACAAGTTAAAATTACAGATTGTTATGAATATGATTTGATTGGAGAAATTATTTCTTAATAGCTTTATCTAAACCAGCTTTTTTAGTAAGTTCATAAATCTTGACCGAATCTGCAGCAATTTGTTTCTTCAATTCTACAATTTGCAAGCTATCTTTGACCCTTTGTTCACCAGCTTTATATGCCCAACTCGCAGCATCAAGAGAATTCTGATGCACCTGTTGTCCTTGATGAGCCATACTTGTATTATTAAGAGTATGATTTACACGTCATCACACATACCCCTGGTACAATTCTTTTAACCGCACCAACTAAATTCCTATAAAAAAATTTTGCACCCTTTTTTACATATGGATTTTGTACAACTTTATTTTGTGTAAAATTATTTGCAGAAATGCTCATTATAAAATCCTTTTGTAGATACTTTTCATTGAATAAATAACCCTAAATTTAAAAATTTGCGCATTTGTTAATAATTATTAATATTTTCAAAACTAATATTTCTCCTTCTTTTAACAAAATCATCATATTTTCATGCCTTATTCTCTCTTTGAAATTAAAAGTTTAATACTAAATTATAACTATCTACATACTATGGTTGTAGCATTATATTTTTATATATCAGAACAAAACCTGCCAAAACGCTTTTAGATAGTACTTTTTAGGGGAAAATCAAACTCAAACTTTGGTATAGTGCCTATAATCCTCCATAATGATGATTACCTAAAGCCTTGCTATGTTATTCTAGTTTAGTAAACACTAGATATTAGAAAGGGTATATGACCTATGGGTATAAGAGCAATAGGAGCTAACATAGCTCAAAAAGTAAAATCTCCATTTATACAAAAAAGTACATCTTCAAATCCTTTTGAACACAACAGTTTCAAAGGAAAAGCATTTAAAGGCAGTGTACTTCTTTTTTCAGATACATTCCAAAGCAACAAAGTAAAAGAAGCAAGCAAATTAAGAATGATGTCAGCTTCTGTTGTTTCTGCAGTATCAAACTTTGGTCACAGAATTTCGCAGCCGATTGTTAATTTTGCAAGAAATGTAAAATCAAGCATTAACAATACAATTTCTGCTATTAAGTCTTTACCTCAAAAAGTAAACGAACTTGGTCACAATATGTCACAAAAAATTTCTGATTCTTTACATCTCCACCACAAAGAAGAAAATAAAGAAGGTATAAAAATATTAAGCATGAAGCAAATTAACACAAAAGCTTCTGTTGCAGATTTGAAATCTACTTGGTTAGAAGAAAACAAACTAGAAATGGCTAAAAAATCTACTAAGGAGGTTGCATAATGAATAAAAAAATTAGAAAAATTATTGAAACATTAGGTCAACATGAGGATAATCAGGCTATTTCTGTATTAGAAGAATTGGGAACAAATTCTTCTGATGACGAAGTAAGAGAATTAACATCTCAAATGTTGGTTCGCAAAAATATCCACGATGCTTTGAAAGTTGTTATCATAAACAAAGGAAAAGGTATCAATGATATGAGTCCTGTAGTTGCAATGTCAACTATTAACGAGATTCTAAACCTTGAAAACAAAGAAGAAGCAATGAAAATTTTAGATGATACTATTAATATGCATTCAGATGAAGAAGTTCGTGAAAATGCTAAATCAGTAAAATCGCTTCTTTCTCTAGCATAGAACTAGTATTTCATAGTTATATTGGGAGTCAGGCAAAGAAATTTGTCTGACTTATTTCTATCTAAAAGCTCTGCGCTTTATAATTTTCAACTATTTTTTCCAAAAATAATACACAGGCAAACCTGCAAGCGTAATTAAAAGCCCGGGAAGCGTATAAGTAGGTTTAAACAAAGTCAAACAAACCAAAATATAACCCGTAACCACCAAATACAAAACAGGTATAATCGTCCAAACTTTGAATTTTAAATTCTTAATCCCAACTCGTTTACGATATAAGAAAATTCCGAAAGTAGTTATCCAATAGAATATCAAAGTTGTATAAATTACATAATCCAAGAGTTGAGTATAATTGCCCCACATAACCAAAATACAAACCCATAAACATTGTATCCATAATGAATTATGAGGGACTCTGCTTTGTCTGTCTATAGCCGCCAACCCTCTAAAGAAGGCTCTATCCTTTGCCATTTTGTAATAAACTCTTGCACCTGCCAAAATAATACCGTTTGCACTCCCAAAAGCAGATATCATAATAATTATAGCAGCAATAGTCTTACCTACAGGACCAAATATTGTTGACATCAACTGTGCAGCAACGATATCTTCCGGGGCATTTTGTATTAAATGTAACGGCATAGATGATACATAAATACCATTTATCAAGAAATACAGTCCCAAAACTATACAAGTACCTATAAACAGTGCTTTTGGAATAGTCTTGTCAGGTTCTTTTATATCCCCTGAAACAAAGGTTATATTATTCCAAGTGATAGACGCAAACAAAGCCCCAACTGTTGCAGTACCAAGAATGTTTATTGTATCAAAATTAAAATGTATAGGCATTACTAAATTCATTTTTAGAATATGAAAATTAGCACCCAAAAACAAGCCTAATCCTACAATACCAATCATTGAAAGAACTTTTGTTACTGTGAATAAGTTTTGGGTAAAAACACCGTGTTTTAAACCTCTTGAATTTATAAAGGTTAATAATATTACAACCAAAACCGTAAATATTTTTTGAGTAGAGATATGAAAAGCTCCGATATGGAACAAGTAGTTATTTGCACTTATAAAAGGTATTAAAAGACCGATAAATTTTGAAAAAGCAGTACAAACTGCAGCAATAATACCTGTTTGTATAACTAAAAATGTTGTCCAGCCATACAGAAAGGCAACCGTATCATTATAAATGCGCTTCAAATAGATATATTGCCCACCTTCCTCTGAAATATTAGCGGCCAACTCTGCAAAAGATAATGAGCCACACATTGTTACAATCCCTGCAACAATCCATACAAGCATCAAAAGCAAGCCTGATTGTACTTGTCGAGCAATATCTGCAGATACAATAAAAATTCCACAGCCTATCATAGAACCGGCAACAATAGAAATCGAATCCGGTAAATTAAGTTTATGTCTATATCCCATACCCTATACGATAATACAAACACTCTCTACATACAAATCTGAACACAAATATTACGAGAGCGATGTTTGTTATCAAAATCAATAAGCACGATTTGTTGCCAAGTCCCTAAGAACAAAATTCCATCAACAACAGGTATTGTAACCGAAGAACCAACGATAGATGCCAATATATGCGCATTACCGTTTCCGTCATGCCAAGTTTCATCATGATGATAAACTCCACCCTGAGGAGCTATCTTGTTAAACGCTTCCGGCAAATCCTGTAATAATCCAGGTTCATACTCGATAGTTGTTATCCCTGCAGTACTTCCGGCAACAGAAACAATAACCGTTGCATCTTTTACAGGGTGACAATTCAAACAATTTTCTACCTTTTTGGTAATATCAATAATATCCGTAAAACCTTCCGTATTTACAGTAAACATTTCATTTACAACACCCATCTGCGCACTCCTTAGTTATGAAGATATGATACCATAACTAAATCTTCGCACCAAGTCCGTTTTTAATTTTTTCTAATGCTTTTTTACTTCCACCTGTTTCTCTTGCGTATTGCTCTACAAAGGTTATTGATTCAACATCTCTTGCTATTGCATCATTAAGTAGCTCAAACTCATGAGGTTTTAATTTTGCAATAATATTATCTTCATTCCCTTTGTTTACTGCCTTTAATAAGTTTTGAGATTTTTCGTCAAATCCTGAAAAACCATTGTACATAAAATACCAGCGATGGAATTGTTGTATCAAATAATAAATATCAATATCAGCTTCATCTATGATAAATACGGCTTCTGTTTTACAAGAGATTTTTTTTAACAATACAATATTTATAACAAAAGCCTTCAACCCTGAATATGCTGGAAGTAATCCTTCTTCTTCGCCTAATTTCTTAAGAATTTCTTTTGCGTTTCTTAGTTTATAAACCTTAGTATTGTGATTTTGAATATAATCTAAAATCAATGACGGATTATTTTTGTATGTTTTCAAAAGAGCTTTTAATTCTTCATTAAGTTGTTTTTTCTTATCTTCTATCTCTGCAGTAATAACAACCGTTGATTTTAGGTGTTTTTTATTTTTATTCAAAAATAAGTTCAAGCGCATAGTTATTAACTGTTCTTGCAATCGTAAGAAGAACATGCTCGCTTTTTTGAATAAATTTATTAAACCTAAAATACCCATATTTATATAAAGTAATTTTACGAAAAAATATTGCCCTTTTGTAACATTTTTTATTATCTTATAAAATTATACTATAGGATATTTAAATTTTTAAATAGTTATACTAAAGTTACGACACAAAGGAGAAATTCTATGAACAAAAATATTTTAATTATACTTGCGATATTAATTCTACCAATATGTTTTTACTATTATTTGGACAAATCTCAAGCTGTATCAGCAAACAAAGTAAATACCTCACAACCTCAAGTGATAAAATTTTCTTCTGATATGTGCAGTGAATGTCAAAGAAATACGCAGGAAGAATAGCATTGATAAATGTACCTGTACAAAAACAAACAAAACAAACTCAAGACTTGATAAAACAATATAAAGTTACACTTGTACCAACTATGATATTCAAAAAATCAAATGGGCAAACAATGACTAAAATAGAAGGTGCTATGTCTAACAACGAATTTGAACAATATTTAAAAAGGTTATTAAATGAATAGTTTATATAATATTTTCACATCAAGCCTACATGCTGGTAATGCACAGTTTGTCTTGCTTTTAGCATCATTCTTTGGAGGAATAATAGCGTCAATTTCGCCTTGCTCTCTAGCAATGTTACCCATTGTTATTGGCTATATTGGAGGTTATGCTGAACAAAATATTTCTAAAACCATTGTTCAACTTCTTTCCTTTATATTCGGTTCTGCTATAATATTTAC